>JAESFZ010000086.1_pt1:147500-238199 | contig 238199 bp, 205 predicted proteins | sample 9269561 | NCBI WGS metagenome assembly JAESFZ01 (sample SAMN14515552, study PRJNA621657) | algae metagenome | isolation source: Tildeniella nuda ZEHNDER 1965/U140 and co-occurring heterotrophs from wet... | place: Switzerland: Stansstaad, Zurih | collected 1965-01-01 | reverse complement strand
TGGCCGTGTGGGGTTTAACGCAACTGGGGGGTGGCGGCACCGGGGCCGGGCCACCCCGCTGCGTTTCAGTAGCTTCAGGCCTCCAGTTCAAACATCGCCTCGATTTCGACCGAGATGTTCGACGGCAGCGACCCCATGCCCACGGCGCTGCGCACACCGATGCCGCGCTCCTCACCCCAGATGTGGGCGAACAGTTCGCTGCACCCGTTGATGACCGTGGGGTGGGCCTCGAAATCACCCGTGCAGTTGACCATGCCGAGTACCTTCACCACGCGCTTCACGCGGTTGAGGCTCCCCAGCGCGGCCAGCAGGGTCGAGAGGATGGCCAGGCCCGTTTGCCGGGCGGCCTGCACGCCGTGGGCCAGGTCCACGTCGGCCCCCACGCGGCCGGTCATCAGGGAGTCGTCGGGCAGGTAGGGGCCGTGGCCCGACACGTAGAGGAAGTTGCCCACCACCAGGCAGGGCTTGTACACGCCTTTGGGCGTGGGGGCGGGGGGCAGGGTGAGGCCGAGGGCAGCGAAGGCTTCGTCGGGGGTAGTCATGGGGAAGGAGTTTACGTTGAAATCAATATAAAAACAGGAAAGGACCGCCAACCGTCAGCGCCCCGTCACCTCCGGCTTGAGCTGGTAGATGTACATCCGCCGGTCGATGCTCGTCGGGATGCGCTGCACGGCTTCATCCACGCCGAGCAGAAATTTAAGTTTCGTATTCAGGCTTTTGAGGGTTTGGTGGCGGATGCGGCGCTGGTTTTCGGGCATTTTGTCGGCCACGCCCAGGATTTCGTGGAGGCGTTCGCCCGTCAGGCCCCCCGCGTCGCGGGCTTCCAGCAGGGCCACAAACACCGCTCGCTCCAGGTCGGTGAGGTTTTCGAGAATCCCGGCGTCAGCCGCTGGCTTTGGTTCAGGCGGCGCGAGCTTCCGGCGGCGCGCCCGCCAGAGCGCCCAGCCCCCCGTGCCCAGCAAGGCCGCCAGCGCCACGCCCCCCAGCCACCACGAGCGCGGCGATGGCTCCGGTGGCCCGATGGGTTCGTAAAACGCCCCGAGGGGTTGGGCCTCCCGCCAAAGCTTCGCCACCGGCAGGCGGAGCCGTTGAAACCCGGGGTCCCGCGCGCCTTCGGGCAGGCGGGCAATCACCAGCGTGTCGTTCCAGGCAAAGTTGGGCCGGTTCTCGATGGCGAAGTTGGTTAGCAGCTTTTCCCGGTCTTCCCACCGGCGGACTTCGTTTCGCACTGGGTCCACCAGGTAAAGCACCTGACGGGGGCGGGCGTAGTGCTGGAGGATGAAATACCGCCCCGTCCAGAACGCCTGCGACTGGTGGTACAGGTCGAAATTCAGCCGCTCCCGCAGTCCCGCCGTGATGCGCCCCAGCGTGTGCCAGCGGTGCTCGCCAAACGAGTACGCGTACACGTTGAAATCATAGTGGTGGATGCCCCGGTTTTCCGAATCGTTCACGTACGCGTTCAGCGTCGAGAGGTACCGGTCCTGTGCGGGCAGGTAGCCGTTGAAACCCCGGTGCAGCGAGGGGGGCGCGTTGGTGCGCGGGTTCAGGCTCTCCCACTCCCGGCTGCCGGCTTTGTAGTAGGTCATGGCGTTGTGGGTGCGCCAAAACCCGTAGCCCCCGAAGCAGTACAGCGTGTCGCGCCGGACAAACCGCGTCGCGTCGCAATTGTAGCCCCGGTAAAACGTGCGGTCGAGGCGGGTGAGGGTGCGCGTGGCGAAATCGAAGCGGTACACCTGCTGGGTGCAGTCCACGAGGAGGTAGCGGGCGGTGCCCTTGTCGGGCAGGGCCACCACCTTCACATCGCCCGGAAAGTCCCCCGCGTCCACGCCCACCCGGTTCACCGGGCCGAGCGTCTGCCAGACTTCGGGGAGGGTTTCGGCCTCGAGCACCCACCGCTGCACGTCGATGCGGTACAGCCGCCCGCCGGGGTGGTCGGGCCACGTCAGCAGCCTCGACTGGGCCACCGCCGCCGCCGTGACCAGCCAGCAAACCACTGAAAAACAAAGAAACAACCGGTTCTTCGGAAAAGCCGGGGGCATCGGAGCGAGGGAAATTAGGCGGCGGGTGGGGCCAAAAATAACGATTCCTCCCGGATTGGGAAATGCGTGAACCGGGCGGATACGGATCCGACTCCGCCCCTTCCCCACCCCCCTGAAACACCCGCGCCCGCTCAGGGGAGCGGGCGCGGGTCGGGGCACTCAGGCCGTCGGCGGCGGTTTAGGACCGCTCGAGGCGTTCGACACCTGGAAGCCCCACTCGCCCAACCGCCTCGGCGTGCCCGCAAACGCCCCCAGCAGCAGGTCGCGGGTGGCCCGCTCGGCGCTGAGGATGTCCGGCAGCAGCAGTTCGCGGGCCTCGTAGGCCTCTTCGCGCTGGGCGGCTGTGGCCTCGGCCTCCAGGTGCTTGTCGAGGCAGGGCTGGACGGTCGGCCCCAGCGTCGTCCACGACACGTTTTGCAGCCCGTTGAGCACCGACGTGGCCCCGTCGGCCTGGTGCTTCGCGTAAATCAGCCGGGCCAGTTCGAGCAACTGCTGCACGTTCTGAGGAATCTCCACCTTCGGGCGGCCGCTGCCCATCACCACCACGAAACCCCAGTCGCCCAGGCGCGTGGGCGTGGCCCTGTACACCCCCAGCAGGAATTTGCTCGTGGCCCTGACGCCCTTCCTGATGGGCGGCAGCATCACCTTGCGGAGTTCGTAGGCTTCGTTGGCCTGGCTGCGCAGGGCCAGCCACTCCTGGTGCTTGGCCAGGCACTGCGGGACGGTCGGCCCGATGAGGGTCCAGGAGTACACCTGGAGGCTGTGGAGGATGGACGAGGCCCCGTCGGCGACGTGCTTGGCGAAGATCAGCCGGGCCAGTTCGAGGATCTCCTCGACTTTGGTGGGGATGAATACTTTAACTCTGGGCATGGCATGGTAGGTTTGGAGGGAACGGTTTGTTTAATGCACTCAACGTTAGGAAGATAATTCCACAATTACAACACCCGCCGGATTTAATTTTACGCCCGCTGAAAACGCGTTCGCCGACTCCACCACGGCGCACGGCGGGTATTGAACGCCACTATCACCCCCGGCCATCACGCCCACGGTGTTTACCATCATGTCGGGGGCATCAACCCCATTGAAAATGCCCTCGGCGACATCAATAACGGACTCTACGACATGAATAATGGACTCTACGACGTGAATAATGGTCTCGGTGAGGTCGATAATGCCCTCAACGAAGTGAATAACCCTCTCGGCGAAGTCGATAATGGGCTCTTCGATGTCGTAGAGTCCGTTATCCATGTCGTAGAGTCCATTATTCATGTCGTAGAGTCCGTTATCCATTTCACAGAGTCGGTTATCGTAGTCGCTGAGACCGTTATTCATGTCGTAGAGCCCGTTATCCACTTCGTTGAGCGCGTTATCCACTTCGTTGAGCGCGTTATTCACTTTGCCGAGACCATTATTGAGGTGAATCAGACCGTTATCGAGATTGATGAGGGCGTTGTCGAGGTCGGGAAGGGCGATGTTCGGAAAGAGGTGGTCAGTGTTGCATTCGGCCGTTCCTTATCTTTGGTCTCCTCCTTCCATCGCATGAAACCAGCCCCCACCGCTACGCTTGCCCAACTCGTCAATCAGTTTCGCGAAAAGTTTGAAGGCCCCAACGTGGCCCGGACCTGCGTCCTCATCGGGGCGGGGTGTTCGTACAATTCCAAAATCCCGCTGGGCGGGGGCCTCGTGACCCTGTTGCAGCGCGAAACCTTCCGGAAACTGCACGTCACCGACGATACCACCTGGCCGCTGGAAGACGCCGGGAAGCACGAGCAGGAGTTCAATGCCTACCTCGACGCCAAAAACCTGCGCAACGACTTCAATGCATTTTGCGAAGCCGAGGAAAAGGCTTTTTCGTGAAGGTTTATCCCGAAAACCACCCGAATCGAAAATTTTACGAACTTGACCGCGCGGAATGGCTCTTTGATTTCAGTCGCAGCCGGACCCGCCACAACACGCCTTTCCGAGACAAGGGCCTCGTCGAACTTCGTTTATAACGCCATGCAGGAAGTCCTCTCCACCGACGAATGGGCCGCCCGGGTTTCGCGGCTGGCCGAACTGATTGCCCACAAAACGGAGGCCATCCGCCAGCACGCCGAAGCCCCCGACCGCCTGGCCATTGGGCAGTACGAGGAACTGCGCCGCCGGTACCTGGGCGAATTGAGCGAGTTGATGCACCAATACGGCATTGTGATTCGGTTTGAGGGTCGAACCACCGACCAGGCGGCGTAAGGCGAGTTCGTCTTCTTCCAGAGGCCCCGTCACAAACTCGCCCCCATGCGCCTCCTCACCCTCCCCGACCTCCACGGCAAGACCGTCTGGCGGCAGCTTGACCCGGCGGCCTACGACCGCCTCGTGTTCCTCGGCGATTACGTCGGTATTGAAGAACATTATCCACGAAGGCTAACCACACTCAGTGGTACTGTTGGGGAACACCCACCCCAAAATCGCCTAACGGGGGCTATATGGGTCGGGCTTGGATTTTTCATTACTATCGGGTCTTGTGTTTCGCGCATGACATAGTTCGAAGCAAGCAGTGTGGCGGCACTGCTTGCTTTCTTATTTACCAGCCTGGTTAGGGACCATCCGATCACCTCAGTACGGATAAAACAAAAGCAGGGACCAGCTTTGACGCGGTTCCTGCTTTATCCATTTATAGCCAGCCACCAACGATTACTGAAGTACCGGCCTGCTGGAGTCAAACTCTCGGGGCCGAATCCAGTGGAAAGTCAGGCCGCGCAGTCGCGGCAAGCCCCAAATCGCCAGACGGCTGACGAGGTAACCAGGCGTTCCTACCACGAAGAACAACGCGGTGGAAACATCGCCGCTGGGGTGATCGAGCAGGGAACGCACGCTGAGGGTGAGGCAAAAAGCAATGCAGAAACTCAGGAGAGCCGCCTTATCGGCCTGACTACTGACAACGGAATCGAAAGAGGCTGACTTAGCCATGACAACGGACTGGATGAGAGGGGTGAAGTGTAATCGTGGCAGCGTGGCCTGCTACTTAAAAAGCTGTGCCACCTAAGCTGTGGATGGAATCCACCCAGCGTTAGTGAGGTCTTCGCAGTAAGTTTGTAGCCTGACCCATGCGCCTCCTCACCCTCCCCGATCTCCACGGCAAGACCGTCTGGCGGCAGCTTGACCCGGCGGCCTACGACCGCCTCGTGTTTCTCGGCGATTACGTGGACGACCGCACCGGGACCTTCTCCGACCGGCACATCCTCGAAAACCTGCACGGCATCCTCGACCTGAAGCAGCGGTTTCCCGAAAAAGTCATCCTGCTGCTCGGCAACCACGACGTTCACTACCGCGAGTACCCCGACTTCCGGAGCACGGGCTTCCGGCCTTCGATGCGGCGGACGTTACAGGAAATCTTTCGGCGGGAGGAATTCCAGGTGGCCTACCAAGTCGAAAACCACCTTTTCACCCACGCGGGCGTATCGGCGGAGTGGTGGGCCTGGACGAAGCGGCGGTACCCGGCCCTGAACGAATCGGAAGGCCAACCAATGGCCGACCGGCTCAACGCGCTGCTCAATTCCCCCGAAAGCCACCGCCTGCACACCATCAGCCCCCTGCGCGGGGGCACCGACCCGCTCGGCGGCCCCACCTGGGCCGATTTCGACGAAACCCACGACGACCCCCTGCCCGGCCACCACCAGGTGGTGGGCCACACGCCCCAGCCCCACATCCGCACCTTCGGCGACGCGACGAAAAGCATCACCTACACCGACGTGCTGCGGACGGAGACCCGGTTTTGGGAACGGCATTTCGATTGAAGGGAGCGCTCCGGTTGCAACGAGCCGACCTTGCCCTCACCCCGCCCAGTTCTCCCGGTCGAGGCTCCGGTACTGAATCGCCTCGGCGAGGTGCTCGATGCGGATGTCGTCGGTGCCGGCCAGGTCGGCGATGGTGCGGCTCACGCGCAGGATGCGGTCGTAGGCCCGGGCCGAAAGCTGGAGGCGTTCCATGGCGGTTTTCAGGAGGGCCTTGCCCGCGTCGGTGAGCTGGCACACGTCCTTGACCATCTGCGACGACATCATGGCGTTGGAGTAGATGCCGTTTTGCCCCTGGAACCGGGCCGTTTGCCGTTCACGGGCGGCAATGACGCGGGTGCGGATGCTTTCGCTCGGCTCGGTGCGGCGGTTGGCCGTCATCTGGTCGAAACTCACGGGCGTCACCTCCACGTGCAGGTCAATGCGGTCGAGCAGGGGGCCGGAAATCTTGCTCAGGTAGCGGGCCACGGCCCCCGGTGGGCAGGAGCAATCTTTTTCGGGGTGGTTGTAGTAGCCACAGGGGCAGGGGTTCATCGAGGCGATGAGCATGAAGTTGGCCGGGAATTCGACCACCCATTTCGCCCGCGAAATGCTCACGCGGCGCTCCTCAAGGGGCTGGCGCATGACTTCGAGGGCCGTGCGGCGGAATTCGGGCAGTTCGTCCAGAAACAAAACGCCGTTGTGGGCCAGCGAGATTTCCCCCGGCTGGGGGTTGGAACCGCCGCCCACCAGGGCCGCGTCGGAAATCGTGTGGTGGGGCGAGCGATACGGCCGCCGCGACACCAGCGCCCCCTGCGCGCCGAGCTTGCCCGCCACGGAGTGAATCTTGGTGGTTTCAAGGGCTTCATGAAGCGTGAGCGGGGGTAGGATGGAGGGCAGGCGTTTGGCGAGCATCGTTTTTCCCGCCCCCGGCGGGCCAATCATGATGACGTTGTGCCCGCCTGCCGCCGCGATTTCGAGCGCCCGCTTGATGTTTTCCTGACCCTGCACGTTCGAGAAATCGGCGTCGTAGTCGTTTTGGGTGCTGAAAAACAGTTCGCGCGTGTCGGTCACGAGGGGATCGATGGTGATTTTGCCCGTCAAAAAATCCACGGCTTCGCGCAGGGTTTCGACGCCGATTACGTCGAGGTTGTTGACGATGGCGGCTTCGGCGGCGTTTTCTTTCGGCAAAACAAACCCCCTGAACCCCTGCTTCCGGGCCTCAATGGCGATGGGCAACACGCCCTTGATGGGCCGCAGGATGCCGTCGAGGGCCAGTTCGCCCATGATGACGTAGCGGTCGAAGTCGGGGAAGGTAGCCTGCCCCGAGGCTTCAAGAATGCCCAGGGCGATGGGCAGGTCGTAGGCGGAGCCTTCCTTGCGGATGTCGGCGGGGGCGAGGTTGACCACGATTTTGGTGCGCGGAAACCCGTAACCGAGGTGCTTGATGGCCGCTTCCACGCGCTGGGCGCTTTCCTTGACGGCGCTGTCGGGCAGGCCGACGAGGAAAAACAACGTACCCTGCCCCACGGTCACTTCGACGGTGATGATGGCGGCGTTGACCCCGAACACGGCGGCCCCGAAGGTTTTGGAAATCATGGCTGACGAAACGATGCTGCGGTGGGAATGGTTGGGGGTAAAGTTGGCCGTTTTCGGGGCTTCCTGCAAACCGTTCGATCAATTCCATCGCGTGAAGCCCGGTTTGATATTCAGGAAATTAAGTCCGAATTTCGGGGCCTCCTAACCACACATCACTTGCCTGTTCGTTTCCCGTTGCGGCGCTGCTTGGGCGTCGTGCTCGCTTCGCTGGGCCTGCTGGCCTGCCATCCCAAAACCGACTCGGTCGGTTCGCTGCCCGAACCCAAACCCATCCCGGCCTACACGGGCCCGCTGCCCACGGTGCGTTTCCTGGCCCTCGGCGACTGGGGCACGGGCGCGCCCGAACAGCGGCAGGTGGCCGCCGCCCTCGCCGGGAGGGCGAAGGCCGACAGCACCCAATTCGTGATGTCGGTGGGCGACAATTTCTACGGCTACCTGCAAAGCGCCGACGACCCGCAGTGGGCGAATTATTTCGAGAACGTGTACACCGACACGCTCAAGCGCGAGTGGTACACCATCCTGGGCAACCACGATTACTACGGCAACGCCCAGGCCCAGCTCGACTACGCCCGCACGCACCCCGGCTGGAAGTTGCCCGCCCGGTACTACACCTTCAGCAAGCGCCTGACGCTCCTGCACCGGGTGCAGTTTTTCTGCATCGACACCAACCCCTTCGCGCCTGAATTCGCCGGAGGCGTTAACGCCCAGGTGGCCGCCCAGGATTCAACCCGCCAACTCCGCTGGCTCGACAGCGCCCTGACAGCCTCCAGGGCCACCTGGAAAATCGTCGTCGGTCACCATCCGATTTTTTCCACGGGTCACCACGGCGACACGCCCCTGGTGAAACAACGGATTTTACCGATTCTGAAAAAACACCGCGTGCCGATTTATTTCTGCGGCCACGACCACGACCTCCAGCACCTGCGCGTGGACGGCATGGACTTCGTCGTGACCGGGGCCGCCGGGCAAACCCGCACCAGCCCCCGCCCCGCCGACGGGCTGTTCCGCGAAACGATGAAGCCCGGTTTCGTCAGCGTCGCCGTCGGCGTGGATTCGCTCCGCTGCCGGTACTACGACGGCGCGGGGAATCTGCTGTACCAGTTTGGGCGGGGGAGGAAGTAGTTCAGAGTTTGTAGTTCGTAGCGGACGCCGCGCGGTTTGAAGTTTGTAGTTGTGTTTTTCTGAACTACAAACTACAAACCCATCAGTGCGCATGCTTCGTCAGCGACCGCACGGCGAAGAGTACGCTGAACACCGTCAGCACGGCCCCCATCAGGAAGGGCGCGCCGGGGAAGTACGCCGGAGCGTTTTTAGAAGTGAAATAGGCGAACAAATTCGTCATCAGCGGCGGCCCGATGATCGACGTCACACTCACGAGGCTCGTGAGCGCGCCCTGCAACTCGCCCTGCTCGTTGGGCGGCACCTGCCCCGACATGATGCCCTGCAACGACGGCCCCGCGATGCCGCCCAGCGCGTAGGGCACCATGAACGCAAACATCATCCAGCCCTGGCTGGCGAAAGCGAACAGCAAAAAGCCCAGCGCGTACAACCCCAGCCCGACGTACACGGCGCGGGTTTGGCCCAGTTTTGGGATGATGACCCGCGTCAGCCCACCCTGCACGCCCCCGACCGTCAGGCCGATGAAGGCCAGTGAGAGACCAATCCATTTCTCGGTCCACTGGAACCGTTCCATCGTGAAAAACGTCCAGACGCTTTGCACCGACTGCGCGGCGACGTAGAGCAGCACCAGCGAAACGGTCAGGCTCAGGATGACTGGGTACCGCCGCAGACTAAGCAGCGAGCCGACGGGGTTGGCGCGTTTCCAATCGAAGGCCCGGCGGTTTTCGGGTTTCAGCGATTCGGGCAGGATGAAGTAGCCGTAGAGCGCGTTGAGCAGCGCCAACCCCGCCGCCACGAAAAACGGCACCCGCGGCCCCAGCGACCCCAGAAACCCGCCAATGGCCGGGCCGAGGATGAAGCCCGCGCCAAAGGCCGCCCCCACCAGCCCAAAGTTTTGCGCCCGTTTTTCCGGCGGACTCACGTCGGCAATGTACGCGCTGGCCGTGGTGAAGCTGGCCCCGGTGATGCCCGCGATGGTGCGGGCGATGAACAACCAGGTGATGGTCGGCGCAAAACCGGCCAGCAGGTAATCCAGGCCAAAGCCCGTCAGCGAGGCCAGTAGCACGGGCCGACGCCCGAAGCGGTCGCTCAACGCCCCGATGAGCGGAGCGCACAAAAACTGCATGGCCGCGTAGGTGAACGTGAGCCAGCCTGCGTACCGAGAAGCCGCGCTCAAGTCGCCCTGGATGAGGCCCTCGATGAGCTTGGGAACGACCGGGATGATGATACCCAGACCCGTAACGTCGATGAGAAGGGTAATGAAAATGAAAACCAGCGCGGCATCGCGTTTGGGTTGGGGCATGAGCAGGGGTGGAGAAGAAGGGTTGAGGGCGGCGCAAAAGTGCGAAACGGGGCGGCGGTTTGCAAACCGCCGCCCCGTTTCGGTTGGACGTTGCTGCTGGAAATCATTTTTCTCCGGCAAGTTCCAGCGCTTTTCGGTAAAACGCCGGGCTAACCCAAAACCCCGCCTTCACAACCAGCAAATCCAACCATTCCTTCACGGAAGCAACCTGCCCGATTTGTTTCGCCTTAAGCAAAATTCCAACCAACCCAATTACGGACAGGCCGCGTTGTTCGGCCACGGCACGGCCCTCTTTTTCATCTAAAACCAGCCAATCGGCTTCTACCGATTCGGCCAGTAAAATGGCTTCGGTTTCCCCGGCTCCCAGCAGCGCATGAAGCGGTGGCTGCGTGGCTCCGGCAATTTCCCGAATTTCAATCCAATCCGTCAGCAAGGTTTCCGCAATTGGATAACCGTGTTCGCTCAGTTGGAGCAGTTCGCGGTACACGGCACCGGGAATGAGGACGCGTCCGAACATGTCCCGAAGCAAGTCAAGCCGCCCAATCAGGAACAAGTTGCTAATGGCCGTCGTATCACTGACTACAATCACGAGGCGTTACGCTGAATGGTTTCCCAATCTTTCAGCAATTCCTCCACGTCGTAACTGACTGGAATTTGCCGACTGGCCAGCAGGAACTGAAACTGAATCCGGTTCGTGTCGGCCAACTCCGCCGCTTTTCCCATCGAAAGTTTTCCTTTCTGGTAAAGCAGCACGGCCAGTTCAGTTTTCAGTTCGGCTTCGCTCATGTGGGCCGCTTGCAGGATGCTGTCTTCAATCGTCATGGCCAAAACGCATTTGTTGAGGCAAGTTAGCCCCAAATTACGGCAGCGCAAACGCCACATAACTATCCCCCGACTTCGTGCCCATCTTCCCACCCCCGCAGGCAATCACCACGAACTGCTTGCCCCCGGCCTGGTACACGGCGGGCGTGGCGTAGCCGCCCGCGGGCAGGGGCATTTCCCAGAGCAGTTCGCCGGTTCTTTTGTCGAAAGCGTGCATTTTCTCGTCGCGGCTGGCCCCGATGAACACCAGTCCCCCCGCCGTCACGGCCGGACCGCCGTAGTTTTCGGTGCCGGTTTTTGGAATGCCCTTTTTTGTTAGTTCGGGAAAATCGCCCAGTGGAACCTGCCAGGCTCGTTTGCCCGTGGCAAGGTTGATGGCCGTCAACGTGCCCCAGGGCGGTTTGATGGCCGGGTAGCCGTCTTTGGTCACGAAACGCATGTAGCCCGTCATCACGTAGGGCGCTTTCAGCGGGGCTTCGCCTTCCACTTCTTTTTTCTCTACCCCTTTCGTGGGTACGCTGGGCGTGGCTTCGGCGCGGTTGGAGCCACCCGCCACCCGAGTAGGTTCCGTCGATTTCAAGTCGAGCAGGTAGGCCACCAGCGCCTGCCGGTCGGCGTCGGAGAGGTGCGCGAAGGCGGGCATGGCGCCTTTGCCTTGTTTGAGCACCGTGCCCACTTCGTCGGGAGTGCGTTTGCCTTTCAACAGGGTTAGGTTCGGAAACGCTCCGCCGTTGCCCTTGCGGTCGAGGCCGTGGCAGTTGGCGCAGTTGCTGGCGTAGAGCGTCTGGGCTTTGGCGTGCGGACCGGTGGCCGTGAGCGTCGGGTTGGGCACCATTTTGATGGCCCAGGGCATTTCGTTGGCGTTCACGTAGAGCAGGTTGGTCTCGGGGTCGTAGGCCGCGCCGCCCCACTCGCCGCCCCCGTCCATGCCCGGAAACAGCACGATGCCCCGCTGGCTGGGCGGCGCGAAGAGGTGGTGTGGGTCCATCTCCCGGAATTTTCCGAGAATCTCCGCGTGGTGTTCGGGCGTGATGTCGATGATGTCTTTTTCGGTGAACGACATCCGCATGAACGGTTCCGGCAGCGTCGGGATGGGCTGGGTTTTCGCTAGCTCCTCGCCCGGCACGGTGCTCACGCTCGGCACGGGGGTTTCTTTGATCGGAAACACGGGTTTGCCCGTCACTCGGTCGAAGAGGTACACCATGCCCTGCTTGCTGATTTGCGCCACGGCGTCGATGGTTTTCCCGTCTTTTCGAATCGTCGCCAGCGTGGGATTGGCCGGGAAATCGCGGTCCCACACGTCGTGGTGGACGGCCTGGAAATGCCAGAGTTTCTTGCCCGTGGCCGCGTCGAGGGCCAGCAGGCAGTTGGCGTAAAGATTGTCGCCCTTGCGGTAGCCGCCCCAGAAATCGTAGGTGGCCGAGCCGGTGGGCACGTACACGATGCCCCGCTTTTCGTCGAGGCTCATGCCGGCCCAGTTGTTGGCCCCGCCGATTTTTTTGTAGGCCGTTTTGTCTTTCCAGGTTTCAAACCCCGGTTCGCCGGGGTGCGGGATGGTGTGGAAAATCCAGCGGCGTTTGCCCGTCCGCACGTCGAAGGCCCGGATGTGACCGGGGGCAGCGTCGAGGCCCTCCGACAGGCGCATGCCGGTGATGTACAAATCTTTGTAGACGATGCCCGGCGTGTTGGCGACGAGGAAAAACTGCTCCTTGTGGTAGTCGTGGTCTTTTTGCAAATCAATCCGCCCGCCCTCGCCGAAGCTCGTCACGGGCTGTCCGTCGGCGGCGTTGAGGCAGAAGAGGAAATTGCCCGCCGCCACGAAAATCCGCCGGTCGGTGCCGTCGGCCCAGTAGGTCACGCCCCGGTTGGTGCCCGCCCAGGAGTTCGGCCCGCTCCAGGCTTTCGAGAGGTTCGTCCGCCAGACTTCACGCCCCGTGGCCCCGTCAATCGCCAACACGTTGAGCCGCGAGGAGGTGGCGTACACCACGCCGTCCACGACGATGGGCTGGCACTGAATCTGGCTTTTGTTGGTCGTGTCGATTTCCCCCGTGCGGTAGGTCCAGGCCACTTGCAGGTTTTTCACGTTGCCCGTGTTGATTTGGGAAAGCGACGAGTACCGCGTGGCGTCGGGGTGGCCGCCGTAGGTTTCCCACCCGGCGTAGGCTTGGGCGTCGCGTTTGGCCGGTGGGTCGGTGGTCAGGGAAACCGCCACGGCTCCGGCGGCGAGGAGGGTGGCGAGGGAAGAAATGGGTTTCATGCGTCAGGTTCAGGAAAAGCGCCCCGAAGCTACTGGTTTTGGTGGGAAAACGTGGCTCCGATTGTCCGGTTTTGCCCCAATCGTGGTGGCCCGGTTTTTAGTACATTTGCCTAAAATGCAAGCCTCCCAATGAGCACAACAACCGTAAAACTCCGTCTCAATGTCAGGAAAACCCGAGCAAAAGCACTGACCGATTTTTTGAAAACAGTGCCATACGTGGAGGTGGAGGAATCTGCCGACGCTGAAATTCCGGGGGAACGTCTTCAACCCGGTACGCGCCGACCCGGCGAGAAACTGACTGAATTTGCCGGTCTCTGGAAAAATCACCCCCACCTTTCAGCCGAGGAAATTCGTGAACAGGCATGGCAACGAAAACCCCGGAAGTAATTCTGGTTGATACCAACGTGCTGATTGATTACCTCGACGAAGTGCCAGAAATCGTTGCCGAATTGGACGCCATGGCGGAGAAGCGGCTGGCTATCAGCATCGTCACCGAGTTGGAAGTTCTTTTTGGCATGTTCAAAAAAGAGGAACGACGCACCAAGGAATTTCTCAACAAGTTTGAGCGCATCCACCTCGACAAGGAAACCGGCATGAAAGCGGTTGAATTGATGTGGGGATACTCCAACCGCCCGAAACTGCCGGACTGCTTCATCGCGGCTACTGCCCTTTGCAACAACCTGCGCCTTTTCACCTTGAATCGGAAGGATTTCGATTACATCAAGGGGCTGAAATTATACCGGCTCCGGTACAGGAAAAAGTAACCCGACCGTTCGCCGCACCGCTGCTCAATGCTTCTCATACACAATCACCAGCGCCAGCGGCTCCGTGCCCCGCTGCGCCAGGCCGTGCGAGTTGCCCCCTCGGGTCAGGATGGCATCCCCGGCTTTCACGGCCATTTTCTGGTCGTTGATGGTCATTTCGCCCGTGCCGGTGAGGATGTAGAACACCTCGTCCACGGGCTGGAGGTGGTAACCGATGGCCGAGCCGGGTTGCAGCACCCGCTTACGGAATACGGTTTTGTACCCCGGTGCTTTCTCGAAAAACGAGTAGCCCACCGTGCTGCCCCCGCCGTCGTGCGGACCGGGGGCGGGTTTGGCTACCTCGGCGTCGCGTTCGAGCACGAAGGCATCATTGACCGGGCGAGGGGCGGGCTGGGAGGCCGTCAGGCCCACCGTAACGAGCAGAGAGACGAAAAAGAGGGTGGTTTTCATGGGTGGATTTATTGAGGTGAGAAATAAATTCGTTCAAAACCCCGCCGCCTGCCCATCCTTCCGCGCATCGCTCGCGCCGTGGTACACCCGGTTTTTGGCATCGACCAGAATCGCCTGGTAGCCCCCGTACAGCCCCAGCGAATAGCCCACCTGGTGGCCTTTCACCATCAAATCCCGGATGGTTTCGTAAGGAAAACCGGCTTCTAGTGTAATCACGCCCGGCCCCGCCATCCGCTCGCCCGTCGGCTCCGACGAACCCTGGTGGTCGATGCGGGGCGCGTCGCCCGCTTCCTGGGGGTTCATGCCGAAGTCGAGGATGTTCATCAGAATCTCCACGTGCCCCAGGGGCTGAAAACTCCCGCCCATCACGCCGAAACTCAGGAAGGGCTGCCCGTCTTTGGTCACGAAGGCCGGGATGATGGTGTGAAACGGCCGCTTGTGCGGGGCGTACGTGTTGTTCTGGCCCTCGACGAGGCTGTACATCTCGCCCCGGTTTTGCAGGGTGAAGCCCAGCCCGTCGGGCACCATGCCGGAGCCGAAGCCCCGGTAATTGCTCTGGATTAGGGCCACCATGTTGCCTTCGTCGTCGGCCGTAGTCAGGAAAATCGTGTCCCCGTCCTTGAGGGCCGGATTGCCTGCGTCGGGGCGGGTGGCGGCGCGGTCGGGGTCGATGAGCTTGCGGCGCTCGGCGGCGTAGGGTTTGGAAATCAATTCCCGCACCGGAATTTTCGCAAAGGCCGGGTCGGCGTAGTACCTGGCGCGGTCTTCGAACACCAGCTTTTTCGCCTCCACGAAGCGGTGGACGTGTTCGGCACTGCCCCAGGGGATTTTCGAGAAATCAAATCCTTCGAGGATGTTCAGCATCTGCAACACGGCGATGCCCTGCCCGTTGGGCGGCAGTTCCCACACGTCGTAGCCCCGGTAATTGGTCGAAACCGGCTCGACCCACTCAGAGGTGTGCTCGGCCAAATCGCGGTAGCTCAGAAACCCTCCCTCGCGTTTCATGAACGCGTCAATCGTGCGGGCGATGTCGCCTTTGTAAAATGCGTCGCGTCCGCCCTTCGCGATTTTTTCAAGGGTGTTCGCCAGCGCGGGGTTTTGAAAAATTTCTCCCTGCTTCGGTGCCCGCCCGGTGGGCGCGTAGGTGCTCATCACGTTCGCCATTTTGCCAAACCGTTCCACCATCGCGCCCCAGTAAAACGCTGCCTCGTCGTGGACGGGGTAGCCCTCGCGGGCGTAGCGAATGGCCGGGGCCAACAGCCGTTCGACGGGCGTTTTGCCGAAGCGTTGGTGCAACTCAAACCATCCGTCCACGCAGCCCGGCACCGACACGGGCAGGGGGCCGTAGGAGGGCACGTGCGCCAGCCCGCGGTCTTTGAACGTTTGCAGCGTGAGCGCGTAGGGCGAGCGGCCCGAGGCGTTGAGGCCATAGAGTTTCTTCGTTTTCGCGTCCCACACCAGCGCGAAGAGGTCGCCGCCGATGCCGTTCATGTGCGGTTCCACCACGCCCTCCATCGCGTTGGCGGCAATGGCCGCGTCGATGGCGTTGCCCCCGGCTTGCAGCACATCGAGGGCAGCCTGGCTGCTCAGCGGGTGGGAGGTGCAGACCATCCCGTGCCGGGCCATCACCACGGCGCGGGTGGCGAAGGTCTTGCCAGTGAGGCGGTCTTGGGCGGTGGCGCTGAGGGTGAAGAATAACGCGAGGGCGTAAACGAAGAGGTTGGCTTCGCCGAATCGAAACGGTTTCATGGCAGGTTCAGGGGAGCATTCGAAGCTACGAAGTTGGTGAAAGTCCGCGAAATCACGCAGCCGACGTGCGCCTAATTGCCGTGCTTTTCGCCTCAGTCGCCACGCCTTCCGCCTTGATTGACATGCCTCCCGCCTGAGTTACCATACTTCTCGCCACGATTGACATGCTTTTCGCCTTGATGGACACGCTTCTTTCCTCAGTTGACACGTCGTCTGCCTTGATTGACACGCTTTCCGCCTCAATGCACGCGCTTCCCGCCAGGATTGACGCGTCTTCTGCCACGATTGACACGCCTGCCGCCACGATGGACGCGCTTCCCGCCTGAGTGCGCGGGCGGCTCCACTCGATGGTTACGCCTTCCTCCACGCGAAGCCCCGGTTTCAACAAAAAAGGTGCTTCCGGAAGGGAGCACCTTTCCCTTACCGACGGCATTCATCGTTTCCGGTGGGAAAACCGCAGCCCGTTGATCTGCTTAAACTGCGGGCTGTTGCTCCCAAACCACCCCTTCACAAACGCCTTCACCTGATGGGCCACCGTCACCAGGCCGTCCTCTTCGTCAAACAGGGCCTCGTCGCGGGCGGCGCGGGCGTTTTGGAGCGGCGTGCGGGCGTTGTCCACCGCCGAATTCTTGGCCGACAGTTCGTTCCGAAACGCCGTCAGGCCCGCCGTCGTCAGGTCGCGTTCGCCGCTGGCCGGGTCGGGCACCTTGGGGGCGTACTTCGGGTCGGTCTCCAGGTCGTCGATGAGCTTGCCCAGCAAGTCCGTCAGGTCCTTGTAGGTCGTCTTGGCCACCGAGTTGGGGTTTTTGGGCGTGCCGTCGGGGTTCAGCGGCGGGTCCGAGGCCCGCTTGCCGCGCAGTTCGCGCACCGTCTTCTTCACGGCGTTCAGCACCGGCGAGTTGGGGCTGAGCGCCTTCAGCAGGTTGAGCACCCGCGTCACCACGTCGGGCAGCAGGGCGAAGGCATCGGCCCGCACCTTCACCGCCGCGTCGAACACCGACTCGGCGTTGCTCACGTCGTTGAATAGCGCCCGTACCGCCGACAAGCGCGTTTGCAGGCCAAGGATCTTCAGGCGCAGGGGCTCCGGGTCGTAGGCCGGGCCCATGTACACCAGGTTGGTGATCATTACCTCCAGGTTGTCGGGCAACGTGCGGAGGCCGGAATTGGAGTTAGCACTCATGGTACTGAGGGGATTATGTGAAACGATCGGCCGCAACGTACGCCCTTTTCACGAACCCATCGATACCGTTCGATCAATAATCCCCCTGCGGCAAAAAGTTTTTTTCAGTGCCCCCGCCCGGCCCAAAACACCCCCTCCCCACCCCGTCATTGCGAGCGGAGGCTGAAAATTAGAGCGAAGCGAAAATTTTCAGCCGGAGCGAAGCAATCCCCTCCCGAAGACCAAGAGAGCAAAAGCCAAGAACCGTGTGATAAGGTGCGCGTCTTCGACGCACGGGCGTTACAAACGCCCTTCTCCCGCATCCGCGTCACAGACGCGGACGAGCGGGGGAGATTTTGGGATAATTTATACTAACCTAAACGGCTCTTCTTTAATCTTAATCCCTGTATAAGACTCATGAATTTTGGGATAATTTACAATCCTATTATTATAGCCAATCCATTTTAGTATTAGTAAATTCAATAAAGAATATAAACGTAAGGATGCATAATACAGATCTTTATTTATTCGTTGCGAGGAGCGATTACTACCTGCATTAGTTAAATCAGGTACTCGACCATGTAAAAAGTCATTCCTTGTATTTAATACTTCTAAGTCCTTGTCCAAAAGTTTAACTTCTAATATTTCGAAAGGCATTTTCAAACGAGACTTATTTGTAACTTGATTTATTTGTTCGACTTTTTTCTTTAACACTTCCATACCTTCCTCAGGAATTTCAGATAAGTATTCATCTAATATTGCAAAAAATCTTTTTCTTATATCCTTGGCGATTTCTTTATTTTTTATAGGGGACAAAGATATTTTTTTATCATTGATTATCAAATCAGACATAGTTTCTAAAGCAATTGCAAACCCCCCAGGCATGAAAACCAAACTAGCAACACTCGATTCGAGAATTAGGATTAGAGTTGCCGAAAAATCAGTTGATTCGTGAATCTTCCCACATAATACAGAGAATTCACGCATTGATAGCGGCCTTAAAATGCCATTATACTTATTTGATAATTTTGTGTTCTTGTGAAGATATGCATATGAGTTGGCAAAAATTGGGTGATAGCTGCTCAGTATAGAGCTTCTGAGATGCATCCAACGGAAATGTTTTGGCTCTTTTCTTAGTTTTGAAGTGTATGCAAAAAAGTATCCTTGATCTCCCACGTAATATCCCAACATATATCCTATTCCAACCCTTAAAGTGGCTGCATAATCAGAAAATTTTTGAAACAAAAGTTTATTTGTCGAATCAATTACTAGATAATATTTATTTTCATGATCGTGCACACAAGATACACTTATATCTTCAGATTCTATCCTAACATTTATTATGGCAGTTGACATATAGCCTAAATCAGTTGAAAAACGACCTGTTTCTAAAATATTATGAAAATCAACTTCTTTTGCAAGGGGAATAACTAGTTTATAATAATACTTGACGTGATTAGAAAAACCACGTGTGTGAATTTTATCAATAACAGCGGTAAATTTTGGAGGTGAATATCTATTAACATACATATCTTCTATTGTGTATTCACTTTCTGAAGTTTTAAAAATATAGCGTTTATAAGTTTTTCCTACATCAATTTTTTTACTGTGCGATGTAAAAATATCGATATTAAAAGTAATTACGAATCGATTATTTTCCTGCCAGATTTCGGCTTCCAACTCATTGAATGAAGGTATTCTTGATATTATTTTACCTGATTTACGGCGCACAAAATCGCTGATGATGTTAAGCAGTACGGAATGATGCTTTATCCTCTTTTCCATAGTTTAGAACTCCACTTCCTTAAAATCCTTGGTCTGTGTCCCCGCTCGTCCGCGTTTGTAACGCGGATGCCTGGGGTGCGCGTCTGCGACGCACGGGTGCTGCCACCACCGTAGCCCACGGCCCACCAAGTATCGCACCCACCCGGCAAAAATCAAAGTGAAGCATGCGTAAATTCCGCAGGCGTCACAAGGGCGATGCCCCGGTAAGGGTGCAACACCAGCAAATCGGCATCGCCGGTCACAATCCAGGCCGCTTCACCGCTCAGCGCCAATTCCAGGAACTTATTGTCGTTCGGGTCCCGGCAATCAGCAACGGTGTGCGTAACGGGCACCAGCTTTGCCCGCAGGGCGTAGGCATTCAGAAACAGGGAAACCTCGAAGGGGGTCACGTAGCGTGAAAATTTGGGGCGCTGCAAAACCTTCGTCAGTTCCTGCAAACAAGCTTCAGAAGTCAGAATGCGGGCGTACGCATTGGCTCTGTCAAATGCCTGACGAGGTACGGAATGCCGCCGAAGCGCGGCACTGATGAGCACATTGGTATCGAATACAACGCCTGGGCCGCTCATTCGTCCTTCAGCAAATCGGCCAGAATGGCGTCAGTCAGTCCCCGTTGGCTGGCTTTGTAACTCAGAAAATCCATGAGTTCGGGCAGGGCCGTCTGGTCGTTGAGGCTGTCCACGAGCAGGTTGGTCAACAGCGATTTTTGCTCCTCCGAAAGTTGGGTAAACCGTTCGGCGGCGCTTTCAGGGACGGGTAATTGCAGAATCGTCATGGCCGAATGGTTTAGCGAAGGTACGTTTTTTACCCCCGTAGTCCGAAGCGCACGGATTACCAAGTATCGCACACTGCGGGTAAAAAACAAAGTCTGAACCGTGAAAAGTGTGCAACGCCATGAACACCTCACTCCGCCGCCAACCCCAACTCATTGATTCAAACCCGCTCCCCGCTACTCACCACCACCGAAGCCCCCGCCCGCAAGTACTCCGTAGGCGTTACGCCCACCCATTTTTTGTAGGCCCGGTTGAAGGTGGCTTTGGAGTTGAAACCGCAGTTGAGCGCGATGCCCAACTGGCTCAGGTGCGCGTTGGCGGGGTTGCTCACCTGCCGGTTGAATTCCTCTACCCGGTACTGGTTCACGAAGTCGTTGAAGTTGTGGTTCGTGCCCGTGTTGATGAGCTGCGACAGCACCGAGGCGTTGGTGTGCAGCCGCCAGGCGAGGCTGGCCAGCGACAGGCCGGGTTCGAGGTAGGGCTTTTCCTCGTCCATGAGCCGGAGCAGTTTTTCGCGCCACTCGCCGAATTCCTCGGGCCTCAGCGCCGGTGACTTCAGGGCGGGTTTGGCGACCTGGGCGGGCGGGGCCACCGGCTCCGGGTCGGTTTTCTGAAACCGCAACCGCGTCGTGGGTTGAGCTTGGGCGTACCCTTCGATGCTCACGTAGTAAATGAGGAAGGCCCCGAAGAGTTCGTCCCACCAATCCTGCCAGAAGGAGAGGTTCAGCCACTGGTCCAGGAAAATCATCGTCAGGTTCACCACCAGGCTGGCCGCCATCGCGAGGAGGAAATTGCGAAACCACCGAAAACTCACGAGGTCGGCGTCGGAAAACTGCGTTTCGGTCCACTGCCGGTACGCCCGGTACAGCTTCAGCGCCCGGTAGAGGTAAAACACGCTCAGCCCGGTGGAAACGACGAACACCACGTCGGCCACGTGGTACGGCTCGTGCACCCGCTGCTTCCAGGATTCCACGAAGTCGCTGCCCCGACTGAACACCAGCACGTGGTACGTGGTGTCGATGAGGAAAGGCACCGCGTGCAAGGCGTCGTTGGCCCGGAACCGAAACAGCGCGTTGAACTGGCTTTTGAGGTAGAAATAGCAGAGCGGCGGAAACAGCAGCCCCAGGCTCCGGGGAAAAAATTCGAGTTCGCGCCAGAGGATTTCAATGCCCCCGAAGCCGAGCATGTACTCCCAGATGTTGAAACTGCACCCCACCAGCACCCACCCCAGCAGCAGGTCGGACAGCCGCTCCTCGCGCCAGCCCCGCACCCAGAGCAGCAGGGCGTACACCCAGCCCTGCACGAAACCGAACAGCAGCGGCGCGGAATACGGGTTGAAGTCGAAGGTCATGCGGAGGGGTGGGGAAAGATAGCGAACGTTACTCGAACAAATCGAAGGTCTGTCCGCCGTCTTCGGCTTTGACCACCAGAAACGGGGCCTCGCGGTCGATGCGCCGACCGCCCATGACGGTTTCGACCTGCCGGTTGTTGGCCAGGTAAAGCCGGGTGCCCGCCGGGAAACGCTGCCGGGTGACGCCGTAGGGCATCAGCCAGAAAATGGCCGTACCGTTGCCGGTTTCGCCCGGTTCGTAGCTGATGAGGGCCACCTTCCGGAACAGCAGGCTGTTGTTGCGCAGCCGCAGGGCCACGGTGGGCTTGCCGCCTGTGACGACCGGCCGGGCGTGGCGTTCGGCGTCGTGCGCGTCGGTGGTGAGGGTTCTGCCCGCGTCGTCCGCCCCCACGGTCAGGATGAAGCCTCCCCGGTCGTCGCCGGTCTGGCTGAAGTACAACCGCGACCCGACGGGCCAGTTTTTGGGGGTTTTCTCGTTGCGGTTCATCGTAAACCCGTAGGCGATTCCCGGTCCTTCGACCCGGAACATCCGGTGGTAGCCGAGGCTGTTTTTCAACACAAACGCCACGCGGGGCGTGGGCGCGTCGGAAGACTGGGCGAACAACAGGGCCGGGGAGAGGCACAGCAGGAAGAAAAGAAAAACAACGAGGCGTCGCATGGCGAAAAGAGGAAAGTGTGTGGTTGACGGGAGCAAAAGTAGAGGGCGTCCCGGTGGCCCGAAACGCCCTCCCAACCGCCAGGCGGCTCAGATTATGATTTGATACCGGTTGCCGAACCGGCCGTGCTTCGCTGAGGGGTCGGAACACTTTTTTCCGAAATACCCCGAAAATCTTCTTCATGGAAACCACTCCGCCTCCCCTCGCCCCCACCCAGCAGACCGGGTTTGAAAAAAACGTCGTGCACACCACCCGCTTCGCCGACGAAGCGGCGGCGCGGGCGTTTTACCCCGTGGCTCGGCAGCGCCTGCTCGACGTGAACCGCTGGAACGACCAGTGCGACGGCCCCAGCGGCACCTTCGTGCTGCACGACGCCACCGGTCAGCGCACAGACCGCCCCGCCCAGGTCGGCGATTTTTTCCAAATCGACATCCCCGGTCCCGGTCCCGCCGCGGGCGACGGCTACGATTGGGTGAGGGTCGAGGCCCTCGACGAAACCACCGACGCCGACATCCAACGCACCGCCCTGCGCGTGCGCCCCGCCCCCAGCCCGCGCAACGAAAGCCCCGACGTGGCGCACTTCCTCGCCGACTCGGCCACGAGTACGTTTTTCGTCGAACAACGGGGCACCACCGTCACCGCCGGGGTATTGGGCCGCAACGAACGCCCCAACACCGACGCCGAGAGTATACTGGATAAAGTACGCAACGCCGCCGTAACGGTCGGGGCCAAAGCGGGCCTCGCCGACGTGCAGTGGCAGAATCTGGTAACGGGGTTGGTACGGAGGGGAGAAGAAAGGGAGCAATGAAAAAGACCCGCTGGCGGGCGGGTCTTTTTGCACTCACACGGCAGGCAGATGGCGGTCGCACGGCCGGAATATCTTTCGGGGGTATATCAAAGCCGAGAGGCCGGATGTAACCTGCCTCTCCTAAAAATTTTTAATAAATTTTACGGGAGCGAAAACCAGACCTGTAAATCAGTGGGTTAATCTCTCAAAAAGCTTCAAAAAAATTTCGCCTTAACTCCAGGCCCAGCGGGTGACCACGGGCGCAACGCCTTGCCCTTTCCCAAAATTTCCCCCACCTTACGCCCGGAAATTTCCCCACCCCATGAAGCCCCTCCGTTTCTTACCTGCCTTGCTGCTGGTGTGGTCGTCCTGCGCCAAGCTGAGCGAAGTCGGCCTAAGCAGCACCAACTTCGCCGACGAAATCGGCCTCACCCAAAACCTGGTTTTCACCTTCGACAAAGACCTCGTCGGCCCCCGCGACCTCGACGCCTGGACGGCCACGCCCTTCGTTGAATTTTCCCCGAAAATCGAAGGACGCTTCAAGTGGACGGCCCCCAACGAACTGGTCTTCTCGCCCGCCAGCGCCTTTGCCCCCGCCACGAAGTACACCGCCGAACTCTCCGACCGCTTGCTCGACGGCGTGAAAGACCGCAAGTGGCGCGTGTCGAACGAGGAATTGGAGTTTCACACGCCCTACCTGAAAGCCAGCGCGCCGGAGGTATTCTGGACGAAGGCGAAAGGCAGCAACCAGCCCGTGGCGCGGGTGAAGCTGGCGTTTAATTATCCCGTGAGCCCCAACGAGGTGGCGGGGAAGCTGAAAGCCGAAGTGGCCGGGAAACCAACGCTCGCCCAGGTCGCGCCCGCGATGGCCGCGCCCGTGGTGCCCGTGGCCCTGCCCGAAGCGCCCTCCGCCCGCGAACCGCAGCCGCTGAAACTAACGCTGGCCGACGGGCTGGCGATTCCGAATACCGGTTTCAAAACCGACAAACCCACCGAGTTGGAGGCCACGCTGCCCAGCCCGTTCACGCTCGAAATCGCCGATGTGCAATCGGGGTTTGAAGGCGGCGAAGGCTTCCTCCGCGTCGTGACGACCCAGGAACTCCGCCCCGAATCGCTCCGAGGCGGCTACATGCTCAGCGGCACGGCCCCTGAACGGGAAACGCGCTACGACAGCCTCGGCAACCCGATTCGGGAGGAACCGGAAGTGTCCAGCATTCCCGTCCGGGCCGAACTGACCGAAAACGGGTTCATCCTGCGGGGGCCGTTCAACGAAACCGACACGTACGCGCTGACCCTGACCGAAACCCTGCGTGGCGTGCTGGGCGCGAAGCTTTCGGAGCCGTTCACGAAAGACGTGTATTTCGGGAAAATGCCCGCCCGCATCGGCTTCACCAGCCGCAAGGCGATTTACCTACCGTCGAAAGGCGCGCGCAACGTCGGCGTCGACATCGTGAACGTGCCGAAGGTGGCGGTGAAAATTTCCCGGCTCTACGAAAACAACCTCCTCGGTTACCTCCGCCGTAACCGTTACCCCGACTACGACGACACCTCCGGCGAGCCCCTCAAAACCTACAACTACAACGAAGACTACGACGGCACGCTCAGTGACGTGCTGGTGGACAAAAAAGTGGAGACCGACAACCTGCCGAAAAAAGGCGGCGTGTCGGTGCTGAACCTGAATTTGCCCGACGACCGCCGCCGGGGCGTGTACCTCGTCACCGTCGCTTCCGACGAGGAATACTACCAGAAAGACACCCGCCTCGTGAGCGTGTCGGACCTGGGGCTGATGGCCCGGCAGGCAGCGGACGAAGTGCTCGTGTTCGCCAACTCGCTCCAGACCGCCGAGCCGCTGGCCAACGTCGAAATCAGCCTCGTCAGCACGAACAACCAGACGTTTTTGACCGGAAAAACCGACGCCGACGGCGTGGCCCGCTTCACCGAGTTGAAGAATCAGAGCGGGGGCTTCAACCTCGCCCTGCTCACGGCCCGCACCGAGGGCGATTTCAACTACCTGCTCCTCGATGACGCCCGCGTGGAAACCAGCCGCTACGACGTGGAGGGCCGCCGCGATTCGCCCGCCGGGGTCGAGGCCTTCGTGTACGGCGACCGCGACCTGTACCGCCCAGGCGAAACGGCGCACTTCAACGCCGTGCTGCGCACCCCGGCCTGGGAAACGGTGGGCGAAATTCCCGTCACCGTCAAGATCCTGCTGCCCAACGGCCGCGAACTGCAACGCTTCCGACTGACGACCAACGACCAGGGCGCGGCGGGCCTCGACCTGCCCCTCGACCGGTCCGCCGTGACGGGCCGCTACACCGCCGAGGTGTACAACGGCAGCGACGTGCTGCTGGCTTCGTACCCCTTCGGCGTGGAAGAATTCATGCCCGACCGCATCCGGGTGGACGTTTCGACCGAAAAAGAAACCTACCGCGCCGGCGAAACCGTGACGCTCGCGGCCACGGCCACGAACCTCTTCGGCCCCCCCGCCGCCGACCGGAACTACGAGGTCGAACTGCAACTCAAACGCCGGGCCTTCGCGCCGAAGGGCTACGAAAGCTACGTCTTTGACCTGTCCGACCAGACGCAGTTTGAAAAAGACCTCCGCCAGGGCCGCACCGACGCCGCCGGGCGCGTGACCGAGCGCTTCACGCTGCCCGCCACCTACCGCGACATGGGTTTGCTCGAAGGGAGTTTGTACGTGACGGTGTTCGACGAAACGGGGCGGCCCGTCAACCGCCTGCGCCGGGTTGAAGTGGCCACGCAGCCGGTGCTGTTCGGCATCGGGTTGCCGAGCCGGTACGTCGGCACGGGCGCGCCGGTAGCCATCCTGCTCGTCGCGCTTGACCCCACGGGCAAACCCGCCAACGCCGCCGCGCAGGTGGACATCGTGCGGATTGATTACCAGACGGTGATTCAAAAGAACGGCAACCAGATGCGCTACGTGTCGCAGCGCCAGCCGAAGGTGGTGGCGAGCCGGGCCGTGACGTTTTCGGGCGGAAAAGGCCAGGCGAGTTTCACTCCAACGCTCTCGGGCGAGTACGAAATCCGCGTCAAGCGGCCGGGGGCGGCCAACTACGCCGCCGCCACGCTGTACGCCTACGGGTACGGCAGCACCCAGGCGACCTCGTTCGAGGTGGACAACGAGGGGCGCGTCGAGATGAGTTTTGACCGGGAAAGCTACGAAGTCGGCGACCGGGTGAAGGTGCTGTTCAAAACGCCGTTTGCCGGCAAACTCCTCGTCAGCGTGGAGCGCAACCGGGTCATCGAACACGAGGTGCTCGACACCGACCAGCAGTCGGCGAGTTGGGAGTTCAAGCTCACCGACGCGCACCTGCCCAACGTGTACGTGTCGGCCACGCTCATCCGGCCGCTGGACGACGGCGGCACGCTGCCGCTCACCGTGGCCCACGGCTACGCCTCGGTGGCGGTGAAAAAGCCTTCCACCAGCCTGCCCGTGCAGATTCAGGCGGCGACGGCGTCGCGCTCGAAAACCAAACAGCGGTTCGTGGTGAAAACCAAACCCCGCGCCGAGGTCACGCTGGCCGTGGTGGACGAGGGCATTCTGCAACTGAAAAACTTCCAGACCCCCGACATCCACGGCTTTTTCTACGCCAAACGGGCGCTCGAAGTCGGCGGGTTCGATTTGTACAACGCCCTGTTTCCCGAACTGTCCATCCGCGGCAGTTCGAGCGTGGGCGGCGACGGGTACAATTTGGAAAAACGCATCAACCCGCTGGCCAACGGGCGTGTGAACCTCGTGGCCTTCTGGTCCGGTCGGCTCCGGGCCGACGGCGACGGGGAGGCGAGTTTTGAAGTGACCATCCCGCAGTTCAGCGGGGATTTGCGGGTCATGGCCGTGGCGTACAAAGACAACGCCTTCGGCTCGGCCAACGCGAACGTGAAAGTCGCCGACCCCCTCGTACTCAGCACCGCCCTGCCCCGTTTCCTCAGCCCCGGCGACGAGGTTTCGGTGCCCGTCAGCATCACCAACACGACGAAAGGCGCGGCCCAGGCTACGGCGACGATGGCCGTCAGCGGCGCGCTCGAACCCGTCGGCGGGGCGGCCCAGCCGGTGACGATTTTGCCAGGCAAGGAAGGCCGGGCGCAGTTCACGCTCCGGGCCAGGCCGCAGATGGGCACCGGCTCGGTGACGGTCACGGTGCGGGGACTGGGCGAAACGTTCACCGAAAAAATCGAGTTGACCGTGCGGCCCGCGTCGAGCTTGCTGAAAACCAGCACCAGCGGGCAGGTCACGGGCGGGCAAACGGCGACGGTGCAATTGCCCAGCGACTACGTCCCCGCGACGGTCAGCAGTCGGTTGCTGGTGAGCCGTTCGCCGCTGGTGTCCTTTGCCGACCAGGTGCAGAACCTGGTCGGCTACCCCTACGGCTGCCTCGAACAGACCGTTTCCAAAGCCTTCCCGCAGTTGTACGTGGCGGATTTTATCAAAACGTTGAAATCGGCGAAGCCCGTGGTCGGTCCTGGTGATTTGAATCCGAACGCCACCGTGCAGGCGGCCATCCGCAAAATCGAGGGCCTGCAACTGGCCAACGGGGGCCTGAGCCGTTGGCAGGCGGGCGACGCGCCCGACGGCTGGAGTTCGACCTACGCCGCGCACTTTCTGCTCGAAGCCCGCAAGGCCGGGTTCGAGGTGAGCGACCGGACGCTGGGGCGACTGCTGGATTTCATTTCCTCGAAAACGAGCAACCCTGCCACCGAAACCGAGGCGATGTACAACCGCGACGGCAGCATCACGAACCAAAAAATCGCCAGCCGCGAGGTGGTGTACGGGCTGTACGTGCTGGCGCTGGCGGGCAAGCCGGGCCGGGCCGTGATGAATTACTACAAAGCCAACGCCGCCCTGCTCACGCCCGACGAGCGCTACCTGCTCGCCGCCACCTACGCCCAGGCGGGCGACCGGGCGGCCTTCCGGCAACTTTTGCCGAAAACGTACCCGAACACGGCCAGCGAGCGGGAAACGGGCGGCAGCCTAAGTTCGCCCGTCCGCAACGCGGCCCTGACGCTGAACGCGCTGCTCGAAACCGACCCCGAAAACATTCAGGTCGCCGGGTTGGCGCGGCTGCTGTCGGAGCAGGTGCGCACGTCGCCGTACCTGAACACGCAGGAAACGGCCTTCGCCACGCTGGCCCTGGGTAAGCTGGCCCGCCGCGCCGCCCAGAGCACCGCCACGGCCAGCGTGCTCCGGGGCGGGCAAACGCTGGGTGCGTTCAACGGGCAAGATTTGGTGTTGAAGAAAAACGTGGGCTTCCCGCTCACGCTCCGCACGGCGGGCCGGGGAACCCTGTTTTACTTCGCCCAAACCGAGGGCCTGAGCGCCACGGGCGCGGTGCCGGAAGTGGATAATTTCCTCCGCATTCGCCGCCAGTTTCTGACCCGCGACGGGCAGCCGGTTTCGGAAAACCGATTCTCGCAAAACGGTTTAATCGTCGTGAAGCTGACGGTTGAAAGCCTGAGCGGCCTGGCCATCGACAACGTGGTCGTGACCGACCTGCTGCCCGCCGGGCTGGAGGTGGAAAATCCCCGCCTGACCGCCGAGCGGGAATTAAGTTGGGTGAAAGACCAATCCACGCCCGAGCACTTCGACCTGCGCGACGACCGGATTCACTTTTTCACGGCGGTGGACAAAACCCCGCGCACGTTTTACTACCTAGCGCGGGCGGTGTCGCGGGGCACGTTCCGGCTTGGCCCGGCCTCGGCGGACGCGATGTACCGGGGAGAGTACCGCAGTTACCACGGGGCCGGCACGGTGGTGGTGGAGTAGTTCGGCGTTTTCCAACAAAAAAACCCTGAGCAGTCAGGGGTTTTTTGTTGGAAAACGGGGTACGTCACCGCGCAAAAAACGGCGAAACGATGAACTCCACCTGCTGGCGGGTCAGTGGCTCGTCGAAGGCCTCCGATACCCGCTGCGAATTGGTGTACTGGGCGGTACCATTCACCGGTACGATCCCCGGCAGGCGTAGTCCGGCCACTTCAATGCCGCCCTGCACGGTGCCTCCTTCGCCCGCGTAGGCGTTGACGGCCGCCGAGGGCGGCACGGGAATATCCGTCTGGTCGCCGGTGATCCAGGGTTTGATGTTGGCTCCTTCGACGGCCCGGCGCATCTGGCGAATCTGCGAGGCGTGGCGGGCTTCGACGGAGTGAATGTTGAGCGCCGCCGTCAGCACGGCACCCGTGCCGATGAGGTTGGGGGCCTGGCCTTTGTAGGCCCGCACGCCCGTGTCTTCGAGCACCTGAGCCAAGGCCAGGAACGCCCGATAGTCGGTCAGGGCCGAGGCCAGCGGACCCGTGCCCGTGCCGCTCCCGCCCGAAAAGTCGAACGTCGGTTTGGTGATGGGTGTGCCCCCCGCCGAAGCAATGGCTCCGGCGATGAATTTCACGTGGGCCGCTTCGTGGTTGGCGATGGTGACGATGGCCGGGCGCGCCGCCGCCGGAATGAGGTCAGGTTTAGCCAGGGCGGTGGCGTAAAATTCAGCTTCGAGGTATTCAAGCGTCAGAGCGAAATTGAGGACCTCCTGCAAAGCCGCCGTGGGCGTTTGCCCGTAAGCCTTGTTGAGCATCGAGCCGAGGGCCACCGGACCGGCCGCGAGGGTCAGTTTTTTGCCAAAGCGGGCAAATTGTCGCATCGCCGCCCGCCGCGTGTCGAGGCGTTCGTACACCTCAGGGTCTTCCTGCCGAATGAGTTCGAGGATATTGAGTACGTTCATGGTCAAATGAGTTTTTAAGTTGTTGGTTGCTTGTTGTCGGTCGTGGGTTTTCAGAAAAAACCGCCAACCGCCAACCATCAACTGCCAACTTTTTACTTGGGCAGGTTATCGGCAACGATGCGGGTGCGGAAAAACGGCTGAGCGGCGGCGAGCACGGTGGCGGGGTCTTTCGACAGTTCGAGGCCGTTGGCATCCACGACGGTATTGTCGGCGAAACTTCCGGCGCTGAGCAGGTTGCGGATGTAGGCCGCGTGGCGGGCCTCGACCGACACGATTTTCCCGGCCAGTGTCAGGTACGCGGGCGTGGTGATGAGCCGACCGGCTCCGTTGTACGCCGCCACGCCGAGGTCCTCAAACGTTTTGGCGGTGGTGAGCACGCTGTTGCGGTCGGAGAAGTTGACGCTGCTCAGGTTGATGTCGAGAAAACCGATGCCGTTCTCGCCCAGGGCCGTCCGGAAAAACTCCCGGTGGGCCACCTCGTGGTCGCGGATGTCGGTCAGTAGGGCCGTTTCGGCGGCGGTAATGCCCGAAAAAGGCGTCTTGATCACCTGCTCGTAAAAGGCCGCCTCGAGTTGCTCAAGCGCGAAGGCATAGTTGAGGATGCCAACGTCGCCTGCCCCAAGGTTGACGCCCCGGTCGCCGGGTTGGTTGTCGTCGGTGTAATCTTTTTCGCAGGCCGTCAGCGTTGCCAGCACGGAAGCGGCCGCCGTTGAAGCGCCCGCCACGCGCAGAAAATTCCGCCGGTGCATGGAGCGGGACCGCCAGTCGCCGGTCTGGCCGGGTTGCGGCTCATTGCCCGAGTAGAGTTTCATAATCGTTGACCAGGGTTTGGTTGATGGATGGATGACGGAGTTGGTGCGGGCCATCATTGGCGGGCAATTTGCAAAAAATTTATGCCAATCGCATGGAAAAAGTGGGTTGTTGGTAGGCAATTGACGGTTTTACGCTTCCATCGGACGGTCATCGGCGACTCCCATTCGCCTGGGTAAACTGTCCTTAACGTCTTTTAACCCCTCCGGCATACGTTTTGCCCAACCTCCGGGCGTTGTTTCAACCGACTACACCCTTTTTTGTTTGTCCATGAAAAAGCTGACTCTGGCCCTTCTGGCCTTAACCGCCCTGCTCTGCGCGCGTTGCGGCGTCAACCGGCAGATCGCCGAAGCGAAGGCCCTCGGTGATTGCAAATTCAACATCACCTCCGCCGACAGCATCTACCTGTCGGGCGTCGACGTGCGCCAGTTCCGCAACCTGGAAGAGTTTGACTTGAAAAAATACCCCCAGGTGGCCCTCGGCGTGCTGCGCCGCAACGTTCCCCTCGACGCCCGCATCAACCTCGAAATCACCAATCCGACCAACCGGCAGGCGGGCATCAGCCAATTGGAGTACAAAGTGCTGCTGAAAAACCAGGAGTTGTTCAACGGCTTTCTGAACCAGCGCATCGAAGTGGCCCCCGGCGGCGGGCGCACGGTGGTGCCCATCCGCCTCAACGCCAACGCCTACACGCTCCTGACCGACGATCGCACCCGCGATGCCTTCATCGATCTGATGCGCAACCTCGGCGGTGCGCAAAACGCCAAGCCGACCCGCATCAGCATCAAAATCAAGCCCACGCTCGCCCTGGGCAACAAGGCCGTCAACTATCCCGGCTACATCACCATCGATCAGGACGTGACCAACAAAATCTTGCTGGGCGGCAATTGAGCGTCGGCGGGAGGCCGGGGTGCCCGGCTTCCCGCCGACGCTGGTTTCGGGGGTGGTTGGGGGAAAACGGGCACAACCGAGTAATTTTCACCGGAACCTTCCCCGCGCCGCCGTGTTTACCCGGCGTATGCGCGAAACTTCTACCCTGACTCCGCAGACATCCCGGCTCGCCCATCACTACCCCTGGCTCATCGTGGGGGCGGGGTTGCTGGTGCTCATTGTGGTCAACGGGTTGACGACGTCTTCGCTGTCCGTCTTCGACGAAGTGCTCAGCCGCGAGTTTCACCTCGACCGCACCCAACTCAAAACCAAGGAGTCCATCACCAACGCCGTGGCAGCGCTGTTCATCCTGCTGTCGGGCTGGCTCATCGACCGCGTGGGCGTGAAGGTGCTGCTGCTGGCGGGCATGGGGTTTATGGCCACGGCGCTGGGGTTTTACGGATTCATCAAAAACGCGTGGCAGATGTACGCCCTGCACGTGCTGCTCGGCCTGGGTCTGGTCACGGCGGGGTCGGTGCCGGTGATCATCCTCGTGTCGGCCTGGTTTCGGCGGCAGCGGGGGTTGGCCCTGGGACTGACCCTCGTGGGTACCAGCCTGGGCAGTGCGATTTTTCCGCCGATTTTGACCCACCTCATTCAAAGCCAGGGCTGGCGGAGTACATTCTGGTTGCTGGCTTTTTTGCCCGTGATGCTGTCGGTCGTCGTGGCCGTGGTGGTGCGCAATTCGCCCGCCAACGGGGGCGGCACGGCTTGGGGCGACCGTGACGACGTGGTGGAAACCCCTGAAACTGATCTGCTCCACGCGGGCATGGACTACCGCGACGCCGTCTGCACGCCGATTTTCTGGCTCATCAGCGCCTGCGGTCTGCTGTCGTTTTTCGGGGTCGTCGGCCTGACATCCAACGTGTTTCTGCACCTGCGCGGCTTGAATTTCGACGCCCAGGCAGCGGCGGGCGTGCTTTCGCTGTACTTCGTGCTAGCCCTGACGGGTAAATTCGTCATCTCGTCGCTTTCCGATTACTTGAACGTGTACCGGATTTTCACGGCCTGCTTTGTCGGATTGGCGCTGGGTGCGGCGGGTCTGGCGGCCTTCGATAGCCCCGGCATTGCTTGGGCCGTTGGCCTGACGGCCCTGAGTTGGGGCGGGGTATTTACGTTGTACAACGTGCTCATCGTGCGCACCTTCGGGCTGAAAGCGGCGGGGAAAATCAACGGGAGCATCAATTTCTGGGAATCGACCGGTTCATTTCTGGGCCCGGTGGTCACGGGCTGGTGGTTCGAGCAGGCGGGCAGTTACCGGCCCGCGTTCGCGGCCATTGCCGGAGCCTTGGGCGTAGCGGCGGTGCTGTCCTTGTTTTTGCGAAAACTCAAACCCGCCGAAGGCTGAACATACCGTCGACGCCGAACCGAACGTTTTTGTAAAGCCCCGTAAGCGGGGAAATAGAAACTACCTTCACAGCAACTTTTGAAAACCACCATGCGATTTCTGCTTCTCGCCGGCCTGCTTACTGGCCTCGCTTTTTCCGCCCACGCGCAGTACCCCGACCAACCCCGCCGCCAGACCGACGAGCCCATCGTCATCCGTCAGGCCCCATCCGACTCCGGCGACGTGGATCCGCTGGTGCAGGAAGAAAATCCGCTCAAGTACATGAAATTCAGGGAGCGGATTCTGCTCGGCGGGGGCATCAACAACTTGGTCTTTAGCAACACGTTCACGGTCATCGGTGTAGCTCCCCAAGTCGGTTACCAACTTACCCCGAGCGACATCATCGGCGTGAATGGCAGTTACACCTATTATTCGCAGAAAATCTTTACCGGCAATGGCAGTAGCTTCCGGGAGAAGTCCAACCTCATTGGGGTAGGCCTGTTTGGACGGCATCAACTAACGTTTTTGCCTGAAAATCTCCGTAGTCTGTTTGCGCAGGCCGGAGTAGAACAGTACTGGTACCTGACCTCGGGCCGGAGTTACAATTTCAAACCGGCCTTTCTGGCAGGCCTCGGCATCAACCTCGGTGGCATGCAGATCACCGCTCTCTACAACGTCAATTACGACGACATCATCTCCCCTTTCCCCAGCCCCCTGGTGCTCCGGATTGGCGGGTTCTTCACCGGACCGCAGTTCTAAGTTTACAGTGCGCAGTTTACAGTTCACAAAGAAAGACAACCTGCATTTCCTGTAAACTGTAAATTACGCACTGTGAATTATTTCGGAAACCTCATCCGGTAATCCACCTTCACGTCGCCTTTGGTGATGTTGGCGAGTTTGTTTTTGAGCATCCGCTTTTTGAGCGGGCCGAGGTGGTCGGTGAAGAGAATCCCCTCCAGGTGATCATACTCGTGCTGGATGATGCGGGCCGCCATGCCGTCGAAGGTGTCGGTGTGCTCGACCCAATCCAGGTCCTGGTAGCGGACGGTGACGGTTTCGGGGCGGTACACGTCGGCCCGGATGCCGGGGATCGACAGGCAGCCTTCTTCGTACGCCCACTCGTCGCCGTCTTCGTCGAGGATTTCGGGGTTCAGAAACACTTTTTTGAACCCGACGAGGCTGGGGTCAAACTCCTCGCTCTTCTCGTCTTCGGCCTGGAGCGGCGTGCCGTCCACCACGAACAGGCGGATGCCGAGGCCAATCTGCGGGGCCGCCAGCCCGACGCCCGCCGAGGCGTACATCGTCTCGAATAGGTCGTCGGTGAGTTTTTTCAAGTCCATCGGCGTGTCTGGCCCGATGGACTGGGCCTCCTTCCGCAAAATCGGATCGCCGTAGGCGACAATGGGGTAAATCACGTTCGGTTTGTGGTTTGTGCGTTGTGGTTTGTAGTTTGTGGTTTGTCGCGGCCGCCGCGCAGTTCCAGCATCCGCAACTACAAACCACGAATTACAAACTACCTTTTCGATTCCATAAACGACTGCAACAAAATCGTAGCGGAAATTTTATCCACGTTGGCTTTGTCGCGGCGGTCTTTTTTGCTCATCCCGCCCGCCAGCATGGCCCGCTGGGCCAGCACCGAGGTAAACCGTTCGTCGTGCTCGTACACGGGCGTATCGGGAAAGGCTTTTTTCAGAGTTTTGACAAACCCCCGCACGTGCGGCGTGGCGTCGGTGGGCGTCCCGTCGAGGCGGCTGGGCATCCCGACCACGAAGGCCTCGATTTGCTCGCGCTGGGCATACGTCTTCAGGAATTGAAGCACGTCTTTCGCGTGGACCGTGTCCAGCGCCGACGCGATGAGTTGCAGGGGGTCGGTGGCGGCCAGCCCGACGCGTTTGGTGCCGTAATCGATGGCGATGAGTCGGGCCACAGTGCCGTTCGTCAAAAAATGAATCCCAAAGATAGCGCTTCGGCGGCGGTTTGCGGGCTTTTTTGGTATCTTCGTCGGACTGCGGCGAATGCTGAGCTCCGGTTTGCCGAATCAAATTTCCAGAACCTTTAACCATTTCGAACTGTGCAGGAGAAACCCATTCAGAACAGCCCCACCACGGTGCGTTTGCCGATGCTGCTGGGGTTGACGCTCGCCGCGGGCATGTTGCTCGGCGCGACGTTTTTCGGCGGCGGTTCCAAAAACACCGGCGACATCCTCAAAAACTTCGTCAAGTACCGCGAAATCCTCTCGATGATCGACCAGAGCTACGTCGATTCGGTCGATACCGACTCACTGGTGGATTTTTCGATCAAAAAAATGCTCGAAAAACTCGACCCGCACTCCAGCTACATTCCCTCGGCGGAGGTGGCCTTTTCGCGCTCCCAACTGGAAGCCGGGTTCGACGGCATCGGCGTGGAGTTCAACATTTTCAAGGACACCGTGTACGTGCTCAACACCATGCCCGGCGGGCCTTCGGAAACGGCAGGCATCCGCGCCGGCGACAAAATCCTGAAGGCCGACGGCACGCCGCTCACCGGCCCGGAGTTGAACAACAAGCTCATTTTCAGTAAACTTCGTGGCCCCCGAGGCTCGCAGGTGGTGCTCGAAATTCGCCGCCGGGGCGTGAAAGACCCGCTGACGTTCACGCTCAACCGCAACCGCATCACCTCGTACTCCGTGCCAGCGGTGTACATGATCGACGACAAAACGGGTTACATCAAAATCAATAGCTTCGCCGAAAGCACCTACACCGAATTCCGCAACGCGCTGGCTTCGCTCAAAAAACAGGGCATGCAGCAACTCATGCTCGACCTGCGCGGCAACGGCGGGGGCTACAAAGACCGGGCGACCAACCTGGTGGACGAACTCCTCGGCGGCAACCGGCTCATCGTGTACACCGACGGCAAAAACAACCAGTACGACGAGCGCACCTTCGCCAAGCGCGAGGGGCTGTTTGAGAAAGGCCCCGTGATGGTGCTCATCGACGACAACTCGGCCTCGGCGTCGGAAATCGTGGCAGGCGCGCTGCAAGACAACGACCGGGCGCTCATCGTGGGCCGCCGCTCGTTTGGCAAGGGTCTGGTGCAGTCGCCCGTGTCGCTCTCCGACGGCTCTGAGCTGCGCCTGACCATCTCGCGGTACTACACACCCAGCGGCCGGAGCATCCAGAAGCCGTACAGCATCTACGACAAGGACGACGAACTGCGCTTCAAAAGCGGCGAACTCTTCCACGCCGACAGCATCAAGTACGACACCACCCGCAAGTACAAGACCGCCGCCGGGCGGCTGGTGTACGGCGGCGGGGGCATCGTGCCCGACGTGTTCATCCCCGCCGACACAAGCTACATCACCAAGTACCTTCGCGATTTGGCCAGCAAAAGCCTCGTGCCCGAGTACGCCATCAACTACGCCGAAGACAACCAGAAGGCGCTGAGCAAGCTGAGCTTCCAGCAATATTTCGACACCTTCACGGTGAGCGAGGCCATGCTGAAAGACTTCACGCGCATGGCGGCGTCGGAGGGTGTGCCGTTGGTGGAGGAGGATTTCAACCGGTCGAAGAAATTCATCCAAACGCAGATCAAAGCCCTCGTGGCCCGGCAGATTTTCGAGAAAAAAAGTGGCAACGTGGGCCTGCGCAATGAATTCTACCGCATCATGGCCACCTACGACCCCACCTACCAGCAGGCCCTGCGGTACTTCGACAAGGCCGAGCAGATGGCGAAGCAGTAGCCAGTCGTCAGTCGGTAGTCAGCAGTCGACAGTGGAAAAAGCCGTGAATGGCGTGAAACGCGCCATTCGCGGCTTTTTTACGGGTCCGAAATTCCAGTCCGTCGACTTTCCACTGTCGACTGACAACTATCGACTCAACACCGGCACCTTCCGCCCAAACTGATACGTCACGCCCAACCAGGCCCGGAAGCGGCCCGAACGAAAATCTTCGGCAGTGTAGGGGGAAAGTTCAAACGCCACACCCACCTGCGGCACCTGCACGAGCGGGTGCACCCGCGTGCCGACGCTCAGGAAGTAGCCCTTCAGCAGGGGCGCGTCGTCGACGAAGTGCGATACGAAACCGAACGCCACACCGCCCCCTGCGTAAAACTGCGACTGCGGGCTGCGCCGAAAGTTGACCATCGGGGCCAGTTCGGTGTCGAGGGCGGCGAAGAGCGAATTCATCTGAAACCGCGCCTCGCCCCACACCACCCGTTGCGGATTACTGGCCACGGCCAGCACATTGTCCCAGGGGTGGTACGTGACGGCCTGCGCCCGGACACAGCAGGGAGCGAGGAGCAGGGTACAGAGAGCGAAAAACAGCAGTTTCTTCATAAAAAACAGCCTGACGACTACCGGCTGACGACCGCCGACTGCTCCGCCAGCAGCGCGATGCCCTCTTCAAACGTATGCGGGGCGTAGCCCAGTACCCGGATAGCCTTGTCGAGCACGAAGCCCGTCCGGGGCGGGCGTTTGGCGGGTTGGGTGAAGGTGCTCGAATCGGCCTGCGTGATGAGGCTTTTGTCGAGACCGAAAAAGTCGGCGGTTTTCAGCGCCATTTCGTAGGGCGTCAGAAAATCCTTGCCGGAAATGTTGAATACGCCCTCGGCCTCCTGGTCGGCGATCAGCCAGCAACCCATTGCCAAATCCTCGGCCAGCGTGGGGCTGCGGAACTGGTCGGTCACGACCTTGATGGTTTTGCCTTCCTCCAGCGACTTTTTTACCCACAAAATGATGTTGCTCCGGCTCATGTCGGCGGCGATGCCGTACACGAGCACCGTGCGGGCGATGCCCCAGCGCAGGGCCGAGCGCCGCACCACTTCCTCGGCGGCGTACTTGCTCCAGCCGTAAAAACTGAGCGGGCTAGGCGCGGCGTCTTCGGCGTAGGGCCCGGCGGTGCCGTCGAAGATGAAGTCGGTCGAGACGTGGCAGAGGAAGGCGTCGTGCCGTTCGCAGGCCTGAACGATATACTCCGTAGCGAGCACGTTCATCTTCCAGCAAAGTTCTTTCTCGAACTCGCACTGGTCCACGTTGGTCATGGCCGCGGCGTGGATGACGGCCTGCGGACGGATTTCGTCCATCACGCGGGCCACGGCCTCGGGATCGGTGATGTCCATTTCGCAGTACTCGTAGCCGTCGGTGAAGGGCAGGCGGTTGGCCCCGCGGGCGGTGGCCACCAGCCGCACGTCGTCGCGGCCCCGCAGCAGCGCGACCAGTTTCTGGCCCAACAAGCCGTTGGAGCCGGTGAGGAGGAGGGATTTGGGCATGAAGGCAGAAAAATATTCAATGCTCAATGTTCAATGCTCAATGTTCAATGAATTAAGAATCAATCCATTGAACATTGAGCATTGAACATTGAGCATTCTCCCTGAATTTTCACTCGAAATGGTACCCGTACTTCCGGGTGATTTTCTTTTTTCGCATTCGCTCGGCGGTTACGCGCATGGTTACGTCGCGGAGCGGGCGGTCGTAAGCATTGCGGGGCTGTTTGGCGATGCTGTCGACGACGGCCAGGCCCGCGATGGTCTGGCCAAACACGGTGTACCCCCCGTCGAGGTGCGGGCTACCGCCTTCGGTTTTGTACACCCGTTTTTGTTCGTCAGTGAAGGTACGCCCGCTGCGGACCATCTGCCGCTCGAGGTCGGCGTCGGACCAAATTTTCCCCTGCACGATGTAAAACTGGCAGCCGCTGGACGATTTTTCGGGGTTGTTGTCGCGGGCCGCCGCCAGCGCGCCCTTCCGGTGGAACAGTTCGGGGCGGATTTCGGCGGGCACGCGGTAGCCCACGTCGCCGTTGCCGAGTTGCACGTTGTCGGGCGCGCCCTTCGAGTTGGGGTCGCCGCCCTGAATCATGAATCCTTCGATGACCCGGTGGAAAAGCAGGTCGTTGTAAAACTTTTTGGCCGTCAGGTTCAGGAAATTCTGCTTGTGCTTCGGGGTCTGGTCGAAGAGCACCAGCTTCAGGTCGCCGAAGCGGGTCGAGACCGTGACGAGGTAGTCGCGCTTGCTTTTTTTCTGGGCGAAAGCGGGGTTTTCAACAAAAAGAGACAAACAAAGCCCCAGCCCCCACGTCATTGCGAGCTCCGGTTTCAAAACGAATGAAATGAAGTTTTGAAACCGGAGCGAAGCGGTCCGCCGCGCGGCAATACCCTCCCGAAGACCGAAATAGCTTTTGGGCAAGAACGATTGGAATAAAAAGGTTCTCGGTCTCAGTTCCCCTGGTCTTCGGCAGGGGATTGCCGCGCGGCGGACCGCTTCGCTCCGGGTGAAAATTATCGCTGCGCTTAAATTTTCACCCTCCGCTCGCAATGACGCTGCGGGGAGAGCGGTATTGATTCTGTTCTTGAAAAATCGTTTCATGCCAACTGATTCCGGATTTCTGACAGAAGTTGTGTCCCGCCGAGGCTGAGGATTTCCTCGGCCAGGGCCGTGCCCATGTTTTCGGCGTGGGCGGCATTGCCGACGACAAACTCGCTCAGCAGGTGGTCGCCGTCGAGGCTAATAAGGCCCCCCGTGAGGCGGATGTACTCGTCGTCAATGGTCGCCAGGCCGAACACGGGGATGCTGCAACCGCCCTGAAGCCGCCGCAGAAACGCCCGTTCGGCTTTCAAACACGCTTCGGTCGCCGCGTGGTTGACGCGCTGGCGAATGTAGGTTTTCTTGGCCTCGTCCAGCGATCGGGCGCACTCGACGGCGATGCTCCCCTGCCCCACGGCGGGCACGAAGGGTTCTTCGGGGAGCATGTCCACGATGAGGTCGTCGTAGCCCATCCGGTGCACGCCCGCGTAGGCCAGCAGCAGCGCGTCGCACTGCCCTTCGTCGAGTTTGCGGAGGCGGGTTTGCAAGTTGCCGCGCATTTCGACGGTGCGGATGTGCGGAAAAAAGTGCCGCAGCAGGGCCTTTCGGCGGGTGGACGAGGTGCCGACTACGAAGCGTTCGCCACTTTGCAGCGACAGCGGGCGGCGAGCGACGAGCACGTCGTTGACGGGTTCGCGCTCGCTGAAGGCCAGCAATTCGAGGTCTCCGGCGATTTCCGATTGCAAATCCTTCGCGCTGTGGACGGCGATGTCCATTGTGCCGTCGCGGAGGCCGTCTTCGAGTTCCTGGGTGAAGACACCCTTGCTGCCGATTTTGGCCAGGGAGCGGTCAAGGACTTTGTCGCCCTTCGTTTCGATGGGAATCAGTTCGGTCGTGACGCCCTCGCTTTCGAGGCGGCGCTGCACGTACTCGGCCTGCCAGAGGGCGAGTTTCGAACTGCGGGTTCCGATGGTGATGTGCATTCCGGATTTTGTGGGGCGGTTCACCAGAACCGCCTGTCTAAGCTGACCCACGGGCGGTTCTGGTGAACCGCCCCACATTCATGTTTCTATTTTTTAAACAACCGCGCCAGCGTCAGCGACAGGTCGAGGAAAATCATCTTTGCCCGCACGTTGCGCTCCAGGTGGTAGTGGGCCAGGGTGAGTTCGTTGACGATGGTTTCGACCCGGCCGGGCGGGATGGCTTTGGCGAAATTCTGTACAAAGGTACGTTCTTCGCCCTCCAATCGCACCAGGGCCTCGCCCCCGTTTTGGGTCAGAAACACGTCGCGGAACAAGCTCAGGCCGTACTCCATCGTGCCTTTTTGCTCTTCTTTGGAAAGTGCGTCAAACTTGTCGGCCTGGGGCACGAGTTTGAGCACGTCGGTGCGGTAGCACATCCGCATCCACTCGGCGAAGCGCGCGTGGCGGTCGTTGTCGCTGCCCTCGGCCAGCGTTTGGGCGTACTGCAAATCGCCTTCGGCGAGGTAAGCCACCTGCCGGGCGCGTTCGGCGGGAAGGCCCCGTTTTTCGGTCAGAAACCGGGTGATTTCGTCGTCGGAAAACTGCGGTACGGCCACGCGCTGGGTGCGGGACAAAATCGTGGGCAAAATCTTATCCGCCTGCGACCCGACGAGCAGGAACACGGTCTGGTCGGGCGGTTCTTCCAGAATTTTCAGCAACGCGTTGGCCGAGTACACGTTGAGGACCTCGGGCTGCCAGAGCAGCATGATTTTGTACGGGCCTTCGTAGGCTTTCAGCGCCAGTTTTTTAATCACATTCCGGGCTTCTTCCGCCGAAATGTTGCCCTGCTTGTTGTCGGCCCCGATGTGCGTGAGCCAGTCGGAGAGCGAACCGTAGGGCTGCGCCTCGACGAATTTGCGCCACAGCGGCAGGAAAGCGTCGCTTTCGGTCTCCTTGATGGCTTTCGTGGACGCCACCGGGTACACAAAATGCACGTCGGGGTGGGCCAACTTGCGGAGTTTGTGGCAGGAGGCGCAGCGCCCGCAGGAGTCGTCGGCCTCGGGCTCTTCGCAGTTGAGGTAGGTGGCGAAGGCCAGAGCCAGGGCCAGGTTGCCGCTGCCCGGCCCGCCGTGAAAAAACTGCGCGTGGGCCACGTGCCGCTGCCGCACTGACTGCATCAGCGTGTGTTTGAGAGGGTCGAGGCCGGGGATGTCGCGGAAAAGCACGGAGGTTGGGTTGTCGGTTGCTGGTTTCAGAACGCGAGAATCAATACGATGACCAGCATCAGAACACCGAAGAAAACAGGGCCGTTAACGTCCGTTCCTTCCCGATAAGCCGACCAAGACTTTTTCTGTTCTTGGCCAGAAAACGCCCAACGCAACGTGCCTCCAACGCCGTTGATGAGGCAATCAACGAATAGAAAACCCAGCAGAATACCGAGAAACTCAATCATTGAGCGATTGAAAGTTTGAAGCGGTCAATAGTCCTCCATCGAAACTTCCGTTACCAATCCCTTCTCCGCATTCGCTAACCGCCGTTCCAAAACCTCTTTCATCATCGGATTAGCCAGGATGCGCTCGGTTTCGTCCACCGAAGGTTCGGCCTGGACCGTCACGGTCAGACGCTGGTTTTTGAAGAGCGTTTTAAGGGCTTCCAGAAAATCCCCGTTCAGTTCCTCGGCTTCGAGGTGGTACGTGGCGTGCATGGCATCGGTCTTTTTTCAAAATTAACCAAAAATCAGCCCTCGTGCGTCCGCCGGAAGATTTCCCGGAACACCGCTTCGTCCGCGTCGGTGAAGTCAAGGCCCCGGCGATTGACCGTCTTGCGGGCCACGGCGAGGGCTTTTTCCAGCCGGTACACGGTCAGGTCGTCGGCCCCACCCCAGGAAAACGAAGGCAGGTGCTTGGGCGGAAATCCGGCCCCGAATACGTTGACGCTCACGCCGCAGACCGTACCCGTGTTGAACATCGTGTTGATGCCCGCCTTGCTGAAATCGCCCATCATCAGGCCCACGAACAGCTCGCCGGTGTCTTCCAATTGGTCCGTGCCGTAGTGGTGGAGCTTGACGGTCGTGAGGTCGTTTTTGAGGTTGGAATTGTTGGTGTCGGCCCCCCAGTTGCACCAGGCCCCGACCACCGAGTTGCCCATGAAGCCCTCGTGGCCTTTGTTGGAAAAACCCCAGATGACCGACGTACCGATTTCGCCCCCGACCTTGCAAAAAGGCCCCACGGTGGTGTTGGGACGCATTTTGCCGCCCAAATGCACGATGGAGCCTTCGCCCAAGGCAAACGGCCCCTGCACGAGCGCGCCCTCCATCACCTTCGCCCCGCGCCCGATGTAAATCGGCCCGCCGGTGGCGTTGAGCGAGGCGGCTTTGATGTCGGCCCCTTCTTCGATAAAAATCTGGGGTTCGTTGTAAACTGCCGTGAAGCGGTCGGTGAGGGGTTGGGAAGTCCGGCCCGCCGTGAGGCGCTCGAAGTCGGCGGCAATTTGCGCGCCGTTCAGCTTAAAAATATCCGTTAGGCCCCCGAGCAGCACGGGTGGGGTTTCGGCTTCAACGCGGGTGAACGTTTCGGGGGAAAACCCGTAGGCCAGGGGCGCGGCGGAACGGCAGGCCAGTAGGTCATTTCCCGAAAAAAGCCCCTCCCCTGCCTTCAGCGCCCGCACCTGCGCGACAAGTTCGGCCGTAGGCAGCGCGGTCCCGTTGACGTACAGCGCCTGCGGTTCGGACGGTGCAGGAAACTTCACTTGCAGGTACGGCTCGGTCAAAAACGACGGCTCCGTGGTTAGCCAGTCGGCCCACTTTTCGGCCACGGTGCGGATGCCCACGCGGAGGTCGGCCACGGGGCGGGTAAAGGTCAGCGGCAGCAGGGCGGTGCGCCGGGCGGGGTCGTCGAAGAGGATCATGGGAGTAGTCTGAATCAGGATAGCCGGGATGTTGGGATGGACGGGATGAAATGCAAAATCCGTTTCAGCCATCCCAACATCCCGGCTATCCTGATTCAGACAAATAATTCCCGCAAAACTAACCCCAGCCACAGGCAAAACAAAAGCCCCGCCGGGGGCGGGGCAATACGTGGAACGGGATTTTGACGCTGAAAATCAACGTTTCATCCTCTCCGATTTTTCCATGAAAACCTACATTTCGTTTCTCCTTGCCGTCCTCGCACTGACCCTCAGCGGCTGCGACGTCATCGGCGGCATTTTCGAGGCCGGGGTCTGGTCCGGCATCATCGTCGTCGTACTCGTCGTCGGGCTGCTGCTTTGGCTGGTGGGGAAGGTGTTTCGGCGGTAGTGATTGTCTGAACCGCAATTGGCCGGGATTTTAGGATATTCAGGATGAAGCCATTTGATTTTTTGTCTTCCATCTTGTAAATCCTAAAATCCCGGCCAATCGCGGTTCAGACTACTCCAACATCCCCAGCAGCACCGACAGCCGGGTTTTCAGCTCCTTCCGGTCCACGATGAAATCGAGAAAGCCGTGTTCGAGCACGAATTCGGCGCTCTGGAAGCCCTTCGGCAAATCCTTCCCAATCGTTTCCCGAATCACCCGAGGCCCGGCGAAGCCGATGAGCGCGCCGGGTTCGGCGATGTTGAAATCGCCCAGCATGGCGTAGGAGGCCGTCACGCCGCCGGTGGTCGGGTCGGTTAGCAGCGAGACGTAGGGCACTTTGGCTTCATCAAGCAGGGCGAGTTTGGCCGAGGTTTTGGCCATCTGCATCAGCGAAAACCCGGCTTCCATCATCCTAGCCCCGCCCGAGCGCGAAATCACCAGCAATGGCATCCGGTGCGCCAGTGCGTGGTCAATGGCCCGCGCGATTTTCTCACCCACTACCGACCCCATCGAGCCGCCGATGAAGGCGAAATCCATGCAGGCCACCACAATTTCCCGGCCGTTCATCGGGCCATAGGCCGTGCGGACGGCGTCTTTCAGGCCGGTTTTCTTCTCCGTGGCCCGGATGCGATCGGGGTATTTTTTGGTATCCACGAAATGCAGCGGGTCGCCGGAAGTGAGTTTGGCGTTGAGTTCGATGAACCCGTTCTCGTCGAACAGCAGCGAGAAATACTCCGCCGAGCCGATTTTTTCGTGGTAGTTGCACTTGGGGCAGGTCCAGGCGTGGTTGCGGTGCTCGCGGGTGTGCGTGATGGTCTTGCACTCGGGGCACTGGTACCACAGCCCGTCGGGGGCTTCGCGCTTGGCCTCGGTGGGGGTCTGGATGCCTTTGTCTTTGCGGGTAAACCAGGACATGGGGGGAAGTTTGTAGTTCGTAGTTTGTAGTTTGAAGTTGTTCTGAACTACGAACTTCAAACTACAAACTACGAACTCGTTATGGTTTCTGCGGCTTGCCGCCGTATTGCTTCATCATCTCCTGCACGGCCTTCTGGCGATCGGCGGGGGACATGTTCTGGAGTTTGGCCGGGTCGAAGGTGCTCTTGGTGTAGCCCACCGGGACGGCGAACAGGCTGGCGGGGTTGTTGCGGCGCTCGGCTTTGGTGAGTTCCATCGCCATGCCGTTGCCGGTCGCGGGTTTCATTTTCACCATCATGCCGCCCGCGCCGCTGGCTTCGAGTTGGCGGTAGAGGTTTTCCGAACCCATCGAGCCGAGGGTTTTGGTCAGCTTCATCAGGTTTCCGTAGCCCGGCAGGTCGCGCGTCGTCCACACGTCCATCGTCGGTTTGCCGTTCACGCTCAGGATGGTGTGGGTGGTGTTGTAGGCCCCCACGCGCTCCTTGCCGACGATCTTCACGTCGTACTTGACCGTCTCGACGCCCGCGGCTTTCGTGTCCATTTCCTGGTAGGTTTTCGCCTTGTCGGTGTACGTGATCAGCACGTTGGGCCGGTCGGCCCGCACCAGGGTTACGTTTTTCACCGGGCCGACCTGGGGCAGGGTCATGTCGGCCTCGACGCGCATCCCCGCCGCGGAGGTGTACATCCGGCTGGTGCCGGTGACCGGGCCGGTGAGTTTGTACTCGAGGTACATATCCTGGGCGAAAGCACCGGTACTCAACGCGAGCAGGACGAGAACGAGCCGTGCGGTTTTCATGCTTCCTGCTGGTTGTTGAGTTGTTCCAGAGCCTCCTCCAACGCGCGGATTTTCACCTCGGCGTCGGCGAGTTTCTGGCGCTCGCGCTCCACGAGTTCCGGCTTGGCGTTTTGCACGAAGCGTTCGTTGGAAAGCTTGGCCTCCACCGAGTTTTTGAACCCGCGCTGGTACTCCAGGTCTTTCGTCAGCCGCTCGGTTTCGGCCACCACGTCGAGTTCTTCGCCGGTTTCCACGAAAAACTTGGCGGTTTTCACCACGAAGGCCGTCGCGCCCGGCACGTCGTCGGTCACGGCCCGGAGTTCGCCCGTGTTGGCGAGCTTGCGCACGATGCCGTCGAGGCGGAGCAGGCGGTCGGGGGCGTCGGTTTTCACCGAAAGCGGCAGGGTTTCTTTCGGGGAAAGGCCCTTGCTGCTCCGCAAATCGCGCACTTTTTTGACGACTTCAAAAAGCTGCTCGAAGTCGGCCAGCAGTTCGGCGTCCACGGCTCCGGCGGTGGGGTACGCGGCCCGGCAGAGGCTTTCGCCCTCGCGGCGCTCGCGCAGGTTCTGCCAGATTTCTTCGGTGATGAAGGGCATGAACGGGTGCATCAGCGCCATCAATTTCTCGAAGAAGACGAGCGTCGCTTCGTAGGTCGCGGCATCGATGGGCTTGCCGTATTCGGGCTTGATGATTTCGAGGTACTGCGAGCAGAAGTCGTCCCAAATCAGCTTGTACGCCGCCTGGAGCGCGTCGGAAATGCGGAATTTCGAGAAATGGTCGAGCACGTCGGCGACGGTGGCGGCCAGCTTGGCCTCGAACCATTGCACGGCCAACGCGTTGCTTTCTCCATTTTCCCTTTTCCCTTCTCCCTGCTCCCACCCGTTCACCAACCGGAATGCGTTCCAGACTTTGTTGCAGAAATTCCGACCCTGTTCGCAGAGTTTTTCGTCGAACAGCAAATCGTTGCCCGCCGGGGCGCTGAAGAGCAGGCCCGTGCGCACGCCGTCGGCCCCGAAGCGTTCGATGAGTTCCAGCGCGTCGGGGGAATTGCCGAGCGATTTCGACATTTTCCGGCCCTTCGCGTCGCGGACGATGCCCGTCAGGTACACGTTGCTGAACGGCTTTTGGCCCTGAAATTCGTACCCGGCCATGATCATGCGGGCCACCCAGAAAAACAGGATGTCCGGCCCGGTGACGAGGTCGCTGGTCGGGTAGTAAAACTGCATGTCCGGGCTGTCGGGCTGCTGGATGCCGTCGAAGACCTGAAACGGCCAAAGCCAGGACGAAAACCAGGTGTCGAGCACGTCGGGGTCCTGCTCCAGGTCCTGCTCGGTGAGGGCGAACAACTGGTACTCGCGCTGGGCCTTGCGGAGCGCTTCGCGCTTGTTTTTGGCGACGATGATGGTGCCGTCCTTGAGGTAAAACGCGGGAATCTGCTGCCCCCACCACAACTGGCGGCTGATGCACCAGTCGCGGATGTTCTCCATCCAGACCCGGTAGGTGTTTTTGAACTTGGCCGGAATCAGTTGCACCTCGTCCGTCTCGACGGCGGCGAGGGCGGGGCGGGCCAGATCCTCCATTTTCAGCCACCACTGCATCGAGAGTTTGGGCTCGATGACCGCGCCTGTGCGTTCCGAGGTGCCGACGTTCGACTTGTATTCTTCGCTTTTTTCGAGAAAACCGCCTTCTTCCAGCAGCTTGACGATGGCCTTGCGGGCGGCGAAACGATCCTGGCCGACCAGAATCTGGGCGTTGGCGTTGAGCGTGCCGTCGTCGTTGAGGATGTCCACCACGGGCAGGCGGTGTTTCTGGCCGAGGGTGTAATCGTTCAGATCGTGCGCGGGCGTGACTTTGAGCGCCCCCGTGCCGAAGTCCATCGTCACGTACTCGTCGGTGATGACGGGAATTTCGCGGTCGATGAGCGGGATGCGGACCCGCTTGCCGTGCAGGTGCCGGTACCGCTCGTCGTCGGGGTGGACGCAGACGGCCGAGTCAGCCATGATGGTTTCGGGGCGGACGGTGGCGATGGTGACGTGGTCTTCACCGCCCACTACGGGGTAGTTGATGTAAACGAGTTTCGACTGAACTTCCTTGAAAATCACTTCCTCGTCGGAGAGGGCGGTTTTGCCCTGCGGGTCCCAGTTGACCATCCGCACGCCCCGGTAAATCAGGCCCTTGTCGTAGAACCGCACGAACACCTCCATAACGGCCTCGTAGTAAGCCGGGTCCATCGTGAAACGGGTGCGGCTCCAGTCGCAGGAGGCGCCGAGTTTTTTGAGTTGGTCGAGGATGATGCCGCCGTATTTTTCCTTCCACTCGAAGGCGTGCTCGAGAAACTTCTCCCGGCCCACGTCCTGCTTGCTCAGGCCCTGTTCCTTGAGCATCGCCACGACCCGCGCCTCGGTGGCGATGGAAGCGTGGTCGGTGCCCGGCACCCAGAGCGCCTCCCTGCCTTCCATGCGCGCCTTCCGGACGAGGATGTCCTGGATGGTGTTGTTGAGCATGTGGCCCATGTGCAGCACGCCGGTCACGTTTGGCGGGGGGATGACGACGGTGTACGGCTCTTTTTCGGGGTTGGGCTGGGACGCGAACAGGTTGTGTTTCAGCCAGTAGGCGTACCACTTGGCCTCCACGTCTTGGGGCTGGTAGGTTTTGGAAATGCCGGATTCGGAAGTCATGCGTCAATGAAGCGTTCGGCCTTCTTCCCGAACGGATAAGGGCGCAAAGATAGGCCGTTTCGGGCAGAAAAATGCGGGTTTCAGAACGTTGTAGGGGGTGGGCATTGGCCTCGGTTGGGCGCGAAAATCGCCTGTCTGCCAAAATCTTTGCCAGCAACTCTGCGGTTTTCGGGCTGGGGTAAACCATTCCCAATTCCCTCGAAGCATCTCAACGCCAGCCATTGGATTTTTCGTAAAAAATGCCCTGCCGGTCGTGGTGCGATAATTTTTCGGGAAACGCCCGGACCTCATCCCCGGCTTTCATATGAATCCAACCTCCGAACTCCTTGAGGAAACCCCGGTGGTCGAACTCGTGCCGACCGGCCCCGTCACCCTGCGCGTGAACGGGCAGGAACGCCACCTCGACCTCGCCCCCTGGACCACGCTTCTCGATGCCCTCCGCGAGTACCTCGACCTGACCGGTACCAAAAAAGGCTGCGACCACGGCCAGTGCGGGGCCTGCACGGTGCTCGTCAACGGCAAGCGCATCAATTCGTGCCTGACCCTCGCCGTGATGCAGGAAGGGGCCGACATCACTACCATCGAGGGCCTTGCCCAGAGCGAGGAGTTGCACCCGCTCCAGCAGGCCTTCATCAACCACGACGCCTTCCAGTGCGGCTACTGCACGCCCGGCCAGATTTGTTCGGCGGTGGGCCTGATGAACGAAGGCCAGACCCGCACCCGCGCCGACGTGCAGGAACTCATGAGCGGCAACCTCTGCCGCTGCGGAGCCTATCCAAACATCGTGGATGCGGTGGAGGAGGTGATGGGTTTAAAAAATGGAGAAGGGAAAAGGGAGAAGGGAGAATGAAAACCATGCCTGCTGTTTCATTCTCCCCTCTCCCTTTTCCCTTCTCCCTTCTCCATTCCAAATGAACCCTTTCACTTACACCCGCGCCCACGATGCCGACGAGGCCGTGGCCGAACTCGTCGGCGACGATTCAGCCAAATTCATCGCGGGCGGCACCAACCTCATCGATTTGATGAAGGAGGCCATTGAACACCCCCGCCGCCTGGTGGACCTCAATCACCTGCCGCTCCACGACATCGGGGATTTACCCGACGGGGGCCTGCGCCTCGGCGCACTCACCACCAACGCCGAAACGGCCTACGATGAGCGCGTGCGGACCCGCTACCCGCTGCTGTCGCGGGCCATCCTGGCGGGGGCTTCGCCGCAATTGCGCAACGTGGCCACCAACGGCGGCAACCTGCTCCAGCGCACCCGCTGCTACTATTTTTACGACAACGCCACCCCCTGCAACAAGCGCCAACCCGGCTCGGGTTGTTCGGCCATCGGGGGGTACACCCGCATTCACGCGATTCTGGGTACCAGCCAGAACTGCATCGCCACGCACCCCAGCGACCTATGCGTGGCCCTGGCCGCGCTCGAAGCGGTGGTGCGGGTGAAAGGCCGGGACGGGGAACGCAGCATTCCCTTCGCCGACTTTCACCGCCTGCCCGGCGACACGCCGCACCTCGACAACACCCTACAACCCGGCGAACTCATCACGGCCATCGACCTGCCGCCGAGGGGTTTCGCCGACCACTACGCCTACGTCAAAATCCGCGACCGGGCTTCGTACTCCTTTGCGCTGGTCTCGGCGGCGGTGGGACTGGAACTCGATGGCGATGTGGTGACGGACGTGCGCATCGCCCTCGGCGGCGTGGCCCACAAGCCCTGGCGCAGGCCTGAAGCGGAGGCCTTGCTAAAGGGCAAGCCCGCCACGCGGGGGAATTTCCAGGCCGTGGCCGACGCCTTGCTCGCCGGGGCCGTGGGGTACGGCTCGAATTCGTTCAAACTCGAACTGGCCCCCCGCGTCATCGTCCGGGCGCTGGAAGCCACGCTAACCCCCGACGCCGCATGAACACTGCCATTGGAAAACCCATCTCCCGCGTGGATGGTCGCCTGAAAGTGACCGGTGGGGCCAAATACGCCGCCGAATTCAACGTGCCCAACCTGACCTACGGCGTAGTGCTGTCGGGGTCGATTGCCAAGGGCAAAATCACGGAATTTGATGACTCCGCCGCCTTGGCCGTGCCGGGGGTTTTGGCCATTTTTTCGCACAAAAACCGTCCGCGTCTGGCCTGGCTCGACCTGAGTTACAAAGACCAGGATGCCCCCGTTGGGTCACCCTTTCGCCCTCTGCGCGACGCCGAAATCAAGTTCAGCGGGCAGCCCATCGCGCTCGTGGTGGCCGAAACCTTCGAGGTGGCCCGGTACGCCGCCACGCTGATTCGGGTCGAGTACGAACAGGAACCGCACGAGACGGAGCTGGAAAAGCACCTCGACCGGGCCAAAAAGCCCGGTCGAGGCATTCCCGATCTGATCAAACCCCCACCCCCGCCCGACCGGGGCGATTTCAAAAAAGCCTTTGCCGAAGCGCCCGTGAAGATGGCGGGCGAGTACGTCCACATGCCCGAGCATCACAACCCGATGGAGCTGTTCGCCTCGACGGTGGTGTACGAGCGGGACGGAAAACTCACGATTTACGACAAAACCCAGGGCGCGCACAATAGCCAGTTGTACGTCTCGCAGGTGTTCAACCTGCCCTTCCGCGACGTGCGCGTGGTGTCGCCCTTCGTGGGCGGGGCCTTTGGATCGGGCTTGCGGCCCCAGTCCCAACTGTTCCTGGCCGTGCTGGCCGCCCGTGAGTTGAAGCGAAACGTGCGGGTGTCGCTCACCCGGCAGCAGATGTTCACCTTCGGCCACCGCCCGGCTACGGTGCAGAACATCGCGCTGGGGGCCAAACCCGATGGCACGCTGACGGCGATGTACCACGACGCCTACGCCGAAACCTCGCGGTTCGAGGATTATACCGAGGTAGTGGTCAACTGGTCGGGCATTTTGCACAAGTGCGCCAACGTGACGCTCGACTACAACCTCGTGCCCCTCGACGTGTACAGCCCCCTCGACATGCGCGCCCCCGGCGGCGTGACGGGCGTGCCCGCCATCGAAACGGCGATGGACGAACTGGCCTACAAGCTGGGCGTGGACCCGCTCGAACTGCGCCTGAAAAACTACACCGACTACGACGACGCCCAGGGCCGCCCGTTTTCGAGCAAGGAACTCCGCGAATGCTACCGGCAAGGAGCCGAACGCTTTGGGTGGAACAACCGCAACCCCGAACCCCGCTCCATGCGCCGGGGCCGGTCGCTGGTGGGCTGGGGCATGGCCACGGGCATCTGGGAAGCCAACCAAATGCCCGCCCGCGCCGAAGCGAGTTTGGGCGTGAACGGGCGACTGCTCGTGCAGAGCGCTTCCGCCGACATCGGCACGGGCACCTACACCATCATGACCCAAATCGCCGCCGACACGCTCGGCCTGCCGCCGGAGTACGTGACCTTCCGCCTCGGCGACACCGACCTGCCCGTGGCCCCCATCGAAGGCGGCTCCTGGACGGCGGCCACGGTGGGTTCGGCGGTAAAGCTGGCCTGCGAAGAAGTGGGCCGGACGCTGTTTCGCCTGGCACGCAAGCAGCCGGGTTCGCCGTTTGCGAAGATGAAGTTTGAAGACGTGTTTTTTGCCGAAGGCCAGATGCGCCTGAAAACCGCCCCCTCGGCGGCCGTGCCGCTGGTGGACCTCGTGCGCCTCAACGGGGGCCGGGCCGTGCGCGAAACGGCTTCGTCGATACCCAACCTGATTCAGCACAAAAAGTACTCGCGCAATGTCCACTCCGCCGTGTTCGCCGAGGTGGAGGTGGACGAAGACTTCCGCACCGTGGTGGTCAAACGCGTCGTGACGGCCATCGCTGGAGGGAAGGTGCTAAACCCCAAAACCGCCCGCAGCCAGATTCTCGGCGGCGTGGTGTGGGGCATCAGCAAATCCATCCACGAGGAAAGCGTGATGGACCACCGCTTCGGGCGGTTCATGAACCACAACCTGGCCGAATACCACCTGCCGGTCTGCGCCGACATTCACGACATTGACGTGATTTTCGTGGAAGAACACGACACCATCGTCAACCCACTCGGCGTGAAGGGCCTAGGCGAAATCGGCATTGTGGGCGTCCCGGCGGCGGTGGCCAACGCGGTGTTTCACGCAACCGGTAAGCGGGTACGCGATTTGCCGATAACGCTGGATAAGTTGCTGTGAGGAATTTGCTGATTGCTTTTCTCAAAAACGAAAACGCCGCCCCGAATACTCGGGGCGGCGTTTTCAATTTCGGCGAAACCCGGCTTACGCTAGTTCCCGCCGCTTTTTCGGCGCACGTTCGCGGATTTCCACGAATTGCTCGGCTTCTTCTTTCGAGTTGACGAGGATGTCCTGGTAGCGGCGCACACCCGTCCCGGCGGGGATGAGGTGGCCGACGATGACGTTTTCCTTCAGCCCTTCGAGCGTGTCGGCTTTGGCCCGGATGGAGGCTTCGCTCAGCACCTTGGTGGTTTCCTGGAAGGAGGCCGCCGAGATGAACGAATCCGTGCCCAGCGAGGCCTGCGTGATGCCCATCAGCGTGGGCTGCGACACGGCGGCTTCGGCGTCGCGCACGGTCACGATGGCCATGTCGCGGCGCTTGAGGCTCGAATTTTCGTCGCGCAACTGCCGCGCCGTCACGATTTGGCCGACTTTGAACTTGTCGCTGTCGCCGGCGTCCATCACGACTTTTTTGTCGAGGATGGTGTCGTTTTCGGCGCGCAACGTCCACTTGTCCACCATCTGGCCTTGCAGGAAGTTAGTGTCACCGGCTTCGATGATTTCCACCTTCTGCATCATCTGGCGCACGATGCTTTCGATGTGCTTGTCGTTGATTTTCACCCCTTGCAGGCGGTACACTTCCTGAATCTCGTTCACGAGGTACTCCTGCACCGCCGTCGGGCCTTTGATGGCCAGGATGTCCGAGGGCGTCACAGCCCCGTCGGACAGCGGCATCCCGGCGCGGACGAAGTCGTTGTTCTGCACCAGGATGTGCTTCGAGAGCGGCACGAGGTACTTTTTCTCGGTTTCGTCCTTGCCTTTGATGAAAATCTCGCGGTTGCCGCGCTTCACGCCGCCGTAAGTGACTACGCCGTCGATTTCCGACACCACCGCCGGGTTCGACGGGTTGCGGGCTTCGAAGAGTTCGGTCACGCGGGGCAGGCCGCCGGTGATGTCGCGGGTTTTACCCGCCGACCGCGGAATCTTGGCCAGAATCTGCCCGGCCTTGATTTTCGCGCCGGGTTCAACCGCCAGGCGGGCCGCCACGGGCATGTTGTAGTCTTTCGACTCGGTGCCCTTGACGACAATCGCCGGGTTCTTGGTTTTGTCGCGGCTTTCGGTGATGACTTTTTCCTTGAAACCGGTCTGTTCGTCGAATTCTTCCTTGAACGTGATGCCCTCTTCGATGGCGTCGAAGGCCACGGTCCCGTCGTTTTCCGACAAAATCACGGCGTTGAAGGGGTCCCACACGCAGAGTTCGTCGCCTTTCTTTACGGTCTGGCCGTCTTTCACCCGCAGAAACGCGCCGTAGGGCACGTTGCTCGAAATGAGAATCTGGCCCGTACCTTCCTGGATGATCTGAATCTCGCCCGAGCGTCCCATCACCACCGTGGCCTGGTCGCCTTCGGCGTTGGTGGTTTCCACCGTCCGCATTTCGTCGAAGCGAATCGTGCCGTCGAATTTCGCCTTGATGTTGGCATCGAGGGCGATGTTCTGGGCGGTACCGCCGACGTGGAAGGTGCGGAGCGTAAGCTGCGTACCCGGTTCGCCGATGGACTGCGAGGCAATCACGCCGACGGCCTCGCCGATGCTCACCATGCGGCCCGTGGCCAGGTTGCGGCCGTAGCACTTGGCGCACACCCCATTGCGGGTCTCGCAGGTTAGTACCGAGCGAATTTCGACGGTTTCGATGCTGGTTTCGTCAATCCGGGCGGCCACCTCTTCGGTGATTTCGTCGCCCGACGACACGATGAGTTCGCCCGACAGCGGGTCGAGCACGTCGTGGACCGATACCCGGCCCAGAATCCGCTCGGCCAGGGGTTCGACGATGTCCTCGTTGTCTTTCAACGCCGAAACCTGTAAGCCGCGGAGCGTGCCGCAATCTTCTTCGTTGATGATCACGTCCTGGGCCACGTCGTGCAGACGGCGGGTCAGGTAGCCGGCGTCGGCGGTTTTCAACGCGGTGTCGGCCAGACCTTTCCGCGCACCGTGGGTGGAGATGAAGTACTCCAACACGTCGAGACCTTCCTTGAAGTTCGACAGAATCGGGTTTTCGATGATTTCACCCACTGACCCCTGGAGGTTTTTCTGGGGCTTGGCCATCAGACCGCGCATCCCGCCCAACTGGCGAATCTGCTCGCGCGAACCCCGGGCACCGGAGTGCATCATCATGTAAATCGAGTTGAACCCACCCTGGTCGGCTTCCAATTGCTTCATCAGCGTCTCGGTGATCTGCGAGTTGACCCGCGTCCAGACGTCAATGACCTGGTTGTACCGCTCGTTGTCGGTGATGAGGCCCATCAGGTAGTTCTCGGTCACGCCCTTCACTTCCTCGACGGCTTTCTGCACCAGCGGCGCTTTCGTGTCAGGAATCTTCACGTCGGCCAGACCAATCGACAAACCGCCTTTGAAGGCCATGCGGAAGCCCAATTCTTTGATGTCGTCGAGGAACTGGGCGGTGCGGGCACCCCCGGCGATTTTGAAGATGTGGGCGATGATTTGCTGAAGTTTTTTCTTCGTCAGCAGTTCGTTGATGAAACCCACCTCTTCGGGCACGGTCTGGTTGAACAGAATCCGCCCGGCCACCGTGTCCACCAGTTTGGTTTCAAGTTCGCCCGCTTCATTGCGCACCTTGAGGCGGCATTTGATGAGGGCGTGCTTCGAAATCCGGCCTTCGTTGATGGCGATGATTACCTCGTCGGGGCCGTAGAACGTCATGCCTTCGCCCGCCACTTTGTGGGTGTCGGTCGATTTGCGGCCTTTGGTCACGTAATACAACCCGAGCACCATGTCCTGCGACGGCACCGTGATGGGGGCGCCGTTGGCAGGGTTCAGGATGTTGTGCGAGGCCAGCATGAGCAGCGAAGCTTCGAGCACGGCTTCCTGGCCCAGCGGCACGTGAACGGCCATCTGGTCACCGTCGAAGTCGGCGTTGAAGGCCGTACACACGAGCGGGTGCAACTGGATGGCCTTGCCCTCGATGAGCTTGGGCTGGAAGGCCTGAATCCCCAGGCGGTGCAGCGTCGGGGCGCGGTTGAGCAGCACGGGGTGGCCTTTGAGCACGTTTTCCAGAATGTCCCACACGACGGGGTCTTTCCGGTCCACGATTTTCTTGGCCGATTTCACCGTTTTGACGATGCCGCGCTCAATGAGCTTGCGAATCACGAACGGCTTGAACAGTTCGGCGGCCATGTCTTTCGGCAGCCCGCACTCGTGCAACTTCAGTTCGGGACCCACCACGATGACCGAACGGCCCGAGTAGTCCACGCGCTTGCCGAGCAGGTTTTGCCGGAAACGGCCCTGCTTGCCTTTCAGCATGTCCGACAGCGACTTTAGCGCGCGGTTGCCTTCCGAGCGGACGGCGTTGACCTTGCGGCTGTTGTCGAAGAGCGAATCGACGGCTTCTTGGAGCATCCGCTTTTCGTTGCGGAGAATCACCTCGGGAGCCTTGATTTCGATGAGGCGCTTGAGGCGGTTGTTGCGGATGATGACCCGGCGGTACAGGTCGTTCAAATCGGACGTGGCGAAGCGACCCCCGTCCAACGGCACCAACGGGCGCAGTTCGGGCGGGATCACCGGCACCATGCGGATGATCATCCACTCCGGGCGGTTTTCGATGCGGCCCTGGGCTTCGCGGAAGGCTTCGACCACCTTGAGGCGCTTCAACGCCTCGGCCTTGCGCTGCTGCGAGTTGTCGGTCGCGGCGGCGTGGCGGAGTTCGTAGCTCAGTTCGTCGAGTTTGGTGCGGCTGAGCAGCATTTCCAGCGCGTCGGCACCCATCTTGGCGATGAACTTCTGCGGGTCGCTGTCGGGCAGCATCTGGTTTTCGCGGGGCAGCTTGTCGATGATGTCGAGGTATTCGTCTTCGGTCAGGAAGTCGAGTTGGTTCAGGTTTTCCTGAATCCCCGGCTGCACCACCACGTACCGCTCGTAGTAAATGATCTGGTCGAGTTTCTTGGTCGAAAGCCCGAGCAGGTAGCCGATTTTGTTGGGCAAGCTGCGGAAGTACCAGATGTGCGCCACGGGCACCACCAGTTCGATGTGACCCATGCGCTCGCGCCGCACTTTTTTCTCGGTCACCTCCACGCCGCAGCGGTCGCAGATGATGCCTTTGTAGCGAATGCGCTTGTATTTCCCGCAGTGGCATTCCCAGTCTTTCACCGGCCCGAAGATGCGCTCGCAGAACAGCCCACCCATCTCCGGCTTGTAGGTCCGGTAGTTGATGGTTTCGGGCTGCGTCACTTCGCCGTAGGAGCTTTCGAGAATCGACTCCGGCGAGGCGAGGCTGATGGTGACTTTGGAGAAGTCACTGGTGAACTTGCGGTTCTTTTTGAATGACATTTTCGAGTGTATTTTCTGTGAAAATGTGGCCTTCGGAGTCGACAGTCGTTAGTCGACAGCCTTCAGTAAAAGATGTATTTCGCTGACGACTGTCGACTGTTGACTATCGACTTTATTCCAACGTAATCTCCAGCGCCAGCCCGCGGAGTTCGTGAATCAATACGTTGAATGATTCAGGAATATTGGGCTTGGGCAGGTTCTCGCCTTTCACGATGGCCTCGTAGGCTTTGGCCCGGCCAATGACGTCGTCCGACTTCACGGTCAGGATTTCCTGGAGGATGTTGGCGGCCCCGAAGGCTTCGAGCGCCCACACTTCCATTTCGCCGAACCGCTGGCCCCCGAACTGCGCCTTCCCGCCCAGCGGCTGCTGGGTGATGAGCGAGTACGGTCCAATCGAGCGGGCGTGCATCTTGTCGTCGACGAGGTGGCCGAGTTTGAGCATGTAAATGATGCCCACCGTGACCGGCTGGTCAAACTTCTCGCCCGTCAGGCCGTCGTAGAGGTACGTACGGCCAAATTCGGGCAGACCGGCGGCTTCGAGTTCGGCGGAAACTTCGGCTTCGGAGGCCCCGTCGAAAATCGGCGTAGCGTACTTTTTCCCGAGTTTTTCACCGGCCCAGGCCAATACCGTTTCGTAAATCTGGCCCAGGTTCATCCGCGAGGGCACGCCGAGCGGGTTGAGCACGATGTCCACCGGTGTGCCGTCTTCGAGGAAAGGCATGTCTTCGGCCCGGACAATCCGCGCCACCACGCCCTTGTTGCCGTGACGGCCGGCCATCTTGTCACCCACCTTGAGCTTGCGCTTTTTGGCGATGTACACCTTGGCCAGTTTCACGATGCCCGCCGGCAGTTCGTCACCCACTTCGAGCGTGAAGCGTTCGCGTTTGAAACGCCCGGCCACTTCGTTGCGCTTGACGAGGTAGTTTTTGACGAGCCGCACGAGCAGTGCGTTCGTGTGGGCGTCGTCGGTCCAGCCTTCCAGCGTCACGTCGCCGATGAGGTTTACTTCCTCGGGCACGGCGTAGCCGCTTTCGTCGCGGTAAATGTTCTTGTCGGGGAACAATACGTCTTCGATGTTCCGGCGCGTGAACTTGGTGCCTTTGCTGATGAGTTCGTTGCCGAACTTGTGCTTGACGCCCTGCGAGGTTTTGCCGTCGAGCAGTTCCGTCAGCTTGTCAATCACCACGCTACGCACGTCGAGCAGTTCGCGGCTGTAGCGCTTCATCAGGATTTTAAGGTCCCCCTTCGACTTCTCACGCACGTCCTTGTCTTTTTTCGGACGGCTGAACAGCTTCGTGTCCACCACGACGCCCTTGAGCGACGGCGGTGCTTTTTTGGAAGCGTCCTTTACGTCGCCGGCTTTGTCGCCGAAGATGGCGCGGAGCAGTTTTTCTTCGGGGGTCGGGTCGGTTTCGCCTTTCGGGGTGATTTTTCCGATCAGGATGTCGCCTTCCTTCACCTCGGCACCCACGCGCACGATGCCGTTTTCGTCGAGGTTCTTGACGGTTTCCTCGCTCACGTTCGGAATTTCCGCCGTCAGTTCTTCTTCCCCGCGTTTGGTATCGCGCACTTCCAACTCGAATTCTTCGATGTGAATCGAGGTGAAAATGTCGTCGCGCACTACTTTCTCCGAAATCACGATGGCGTCTTCGAAGTTGTAGCCTTGCCAGGGCATGAAGGCTACCTTCATGTTGCGGCCCAGGGCCAGTTCGCCGCCTTCGGTGGCGTAACCTTCGCAGAGGGCCTGGCCTTTTTTCACCTTCTCGCCCTTGAACACAATGGGGCGGAGGTTGATGGTCGTGTCCTGGTTGGTGCGGCGGAACTTGATGAGGTTATACGTTTTGGCGTCGCCGTCGAAACTCGTCAGTCGCTCGTCGGCGGTGCGCTCGTAGCGGACCACGATTTTCGTTGCGTCCACGTAATCAATCACCCCGTTGCCTTCAGCCACGACCAACGCCCGCGAGTCGATGGCCACGCGGCCTTCGAGGCCGGTTCCCACGATGGGAGCCTGGGGCCGGAGCAGGGGTACGGCCTGGCGTTGCATGTTCGATCCCATCAGGGCACGGTTGGCGTCGTCGTGTTCCAGGAATGGAATCAGCGAGGCAGCCACCGACACAATCTGGTTGGGGGCAATGTCCATGTACGTCGTTTCGTCGGGAGCCACAATCGGGAAATCCCCTTCGTACCGGGCCTTGATGCGGTCGCCTTTGAGGTTGCCTTTTTTGTCGATTTCGACGTTGGCCTGGGCGATGTGGTGCCCGTCTTCCTCTTCGGCAGTCAGGTAGATAACTGGTTTGTCAAGCGTTACCTTGCCGTTTTCGACCGTCCGGTAGGGCGTTTCGATGAAGCCCATCGAATTGATTTTCGCGTGCACGCACAGCGACGAAATCAGCCCGATGTTCGGTCCTTCCGGCGTTTCAATCGTACACAGCCGCCCGTAGTGCGTGTAGTGCACGTCGCGCACCTCGAAACCCGCCCGTTCCCGGCTCAGACCACCCGGCCCGAGCGCCGACATCCGCCGCTTGTGCGTGATTTCGGCCAGGGGGTTGGTCTGGTCCATGAACTGCGACAACTGGTTGGTGCCGAAGAACGAGTTAATCACGCTGGACAGGGTCCGGGCGTTAATCAGGTCCACGGGCTTGAAATCTTCGTTGTCGCGCACGTTCATGCGCTCCTTGATGGTTCGCGCCATCCGGGCCAGGCCCACGCCAAACTGGGCGTAGAGCTGCTCGCCCACGGTGCGCACGCGGCGGTTACTGAGGTGGTCGATGTCGTCGACGACGGCCTTCGAGTTGATGAGGCCGATGAGGTACTTCACGATGGACACGATGTCCTGGGTCGTGAGCACCTTCGTGTCGGCGGGGATGTCGAGGCCGAGTTTTTTATTGATCCGGTACCGGCCCACGTCGCCGAGGTCGTAGCGCTTGTCCGAGAAGAACAAACTCTGGATGATGTCGCGGGCGGTCTGTTCGTCGGGGGCTTCGGTGTTACGGAGCTGCCGGTAGATTTGCTCGACGGCTTCCTTCTCCGAGTTCGACGAGTCCTTCTGGAGCGTGTTGTAAATGATGTTGTAATCGGCCACGTTCATGTCCTCCTTGTGCAGGATGATGGACTTCACGCCCGATTCCAGGATCGTTTCCAGGTCGTCAGCTTTCACTTCCGAGTCGCGTTCGAGCAGAATTTCGTTCCGGTCGATGGAGACCACCTCGCCGGTGTCTTCGTCCACGAAATCTTCCTGCCAGGTGCGCAGCACGCGGGCGGCCAGCCGACGACCCACTACTTTTTTCAGACCCGCCGCCGTGGCCGATACTTCTTCCGATAGACCGAAGAGGTCGAGAATTTCCTTATCCGAACCAAAGCCAATCGCTCGCAGCAAAGTCGTGACGGGAAATTTCTTCTTCCGGTCGATGTAGGCATACATGACGTTGTTAACGTCCGTTGCAAATTCAATCCACGAGCCTTTGAACGGAATGATCCGCGCCGAGTAGAGTTTGGTGCCGTTGGTGTGTTTGCTCTGGGCGAAAAACACGCCCGGAGAGCGGTGCAACTGCGACACGATGACGCGCTCGGCCCCGTTGATGACGAACGAGCCACGTTCGGTCATGTAGGGGATGTTACCCAGGAACACTTCCTGTTCGAGGGTTTCGAAGTCCTCGTTGTCAGGGTCACTGTTGGAAAGGCGCAGCTTGGCCTTAAGGGGTACAGAATACGTTAGTCCCCGGTCAATGCACTCGTCCACCGAGTACTTTGGGGGGTCAACGGAGTAGTCCACGAATTCCAGCAGGAAGTTCTCGCGGGAGTCCGAAATCGGAAAGTTCTCCGAAAACACCTTAAACAACCCCTCCTGGTTGCGGTGCTCGGCGGCAGTTTCCAACTGAAAGAACTCCTGGAACGACTGAAGCTGAATCTCGAGAAAATCGGGATAGTCAATCACCGATTGGATCGACGCAAAATTGTGTCGGGTAACTTGAGTTTGCTTCGCCAAGGCAAATAGCGTTTAAGTTTGGTACTCAACTGATTGCGGGTCCGGAAGACGGGACTGCGCAACGTCCGGAAGCGTGTCGAGCGTTTCCGTAAAAATTGCCTCGTAGCAGGAAAGCCGCCTTATTTTCCCTCTGCATCGCTCCTACGAAAAAGCGAAGTGTTTCAGAAAAAACGCGGGTACTTGGTAAGGATTTCGGGGCCGTAAATGGTTCCACTTACGTCCCTCTATTTAAATGGGAATAGACCTGACACGAATGCCAGGTCTATTCGGGGGTTCAGAGTTTAGGGTTTAGCGTTTAGAGTGAAAGACAACTCTAAATGCTAAACCCTAAACAGATTTACTTCACTTCCACTTCGGCACCGGCTTCTTCGAGGGCCTTGCGGAGCGATTCGGCTTCGTCTTTGGCGACGCCTTCTTTCACGGGCTTCGGTGCGCCGTCGACGAGTTCTTTGGCTTCTTTCAGGCCCAGACCGGTCAGGTCTTTCACCAGTTTCACGACGGCCAGTTTACCGGCGCCGGGGGCTTTCAGGATGACGTCGAACGAGGTCTTCTCGGCGGCAGCCGGAGCGGCATCATCGCCACCGCCAGCCGTGCCAGCCATCATGACGGGAGCGGCAGCGGCGGGTTCAATGCCGTACTCATCTTTCAGGATGGTGGCCAGTTCGTTTACTTCTTTCACAGTCAGGTTCACCAACTGCTCAGCAAAGGCTTTCAAATCTGCCATTGTATTGGTCTTTAAGATTGGTTACGAATGAAAAAACTAGAGCGTGTATGTTTGGTCTTGGAAGCCAAGAAAGTTTGTAGTTTGAAGTTTGTAGCGGCGGCCGCTACAAACTTCAAACTGACTACGCCTCTTCCCGCTCGGAGAGCGTTTTAAGGATGCCGGCCAGCTTGTTGCCGCCGCCTTGCAGAGCGCCGATAACGTTTTTGGCGGGCGATTGCAGCAAGCCGATGATTTCGCCGATGAGTTCCTGCTTCGACTTTAGGTTGAGCAGGGTGTCGAGTTGGTCATGCCCGATGAACAGACCCGAATCAATCGACGCACCTTTCAGCTTCAGCTTGTCATTGCCGCCTTTGACTACTTCTTTGATGAGTTTGGCAGCAACCTTCCCTGACTCGGGATGGAACATCACGCCACTGAAGCCTTTCAATACGCTGTCATTAAACGGCGTGTAGTCCGTGTCGAGCGACTCAAGGGCTTTGGCTATCAACGTATTTTTTACGACGCGGTATTCAATACCCGCCTCGAAGCACTTCCGGCGCAGGGCGTTGGTTTCCGCCACCGACATGCCCGACGCGTCCGTGATGTAGAAGTACGGAGTCTGGGCGAACTTTTCGCTCAACTCCCCGATGATGGCACCTTTTTCTTCTCTCGTCATGGCTTACAGGCCGTTTACGGTGGTTTTGTCGATGGAAACGCTCGGACTCATCGTGCTTGACAGGTAGATACTTTTTACGTACGTACCTTTCGACGACGAGGGCTTGAGTTTCAGCAACGTGTTGATCACTTCCTGGGCGTTTTCGGCGATTTTTTCGGGCGAAAACGACACCTTGCCGATGGAGGTATGAATGATGCCGGTTTTGTCGACTTTGAAATCGATCTTACCCGCCTTCACTTCCTTCACGGCCTTGCCCACTTCGAGGGTCACCGTACCCGACTTGGGGTTCGGCATCAGCCCGCGGGGACCGAGGATTTTACCCAGACGACCGATTTTGGCCATGACCGTGGGCATCGTGATGATCACGTCCACATCGGTCCAGCCTTGCTCGATTTTCTGGATGTACTCGTCGAGACCCACGAAGTCGGCACCGGCGGCGGTGGCTTCGGCCTCTTTGTCGGGGGTGCAGAGCACCAGCACCCGCACTTCTTTGCCCGTGCCGTGGGGCAGGGCTACCACGCCGCGCACCATTTGGTCGGCTTTACGGGGGTCTACGCCGAGGCGGACGTCGATGTCCACCGAGGCGTCGAATTTGGTGTAGGAGATTTGCTTCAACACGTCTGCGGCAGCCGTCAGCGAATACGCCTGGGCCTGGTCAAACTTCGAAAGCGCCTCTTTCTGTTTTTTAGTCAGTTTTGCCATTGTCTTTCAACTGTTTAACCTGTCCTCAGAACGGTTTCTGGCCGGTTACCGTCAACCCCATGCTGCGGGCCGTACCTGCCACCATGCTCATGGCCGACTCCACCGTGAAGCAATTAAGGTCGGGCATTTTAGTTTCGGCGATCTGGCGCACCTGATCCCAGGTTACCGAGCCGACTTTCTTGAGGTTGGGCTGAGCCGAACCCGTTTTCACCTTCGCGGCCTCCAGCAGCAGAATCGGAGCCGGGGGCGTTTTGACGACGAAGTCGAACGACTTGTCTTTGTAGTACGTGATGAGTACGGGCAACACCTGACCCATTTTGTCCTGCGTGCGAGCGTTGAACTGCTTGCAGAACTCCATGATGTTCAGACCCTTCGAACCCAGCGCCGGACCGATCGGGGGCGAGGGGTTGGCCTGGCCGCCTTTCACCTGCAGCTTTACGTAGCCGCCAATTTCCTTTGCCATGTGCTTAAAAAGCGTTTGTCGTTATCGAAAAAAGAGCCGTTGCCAGGTGCCGTTGGTTTCTGGAAGCGAAACCCGGTGGGCAGCGACTTGAGTTGGAGAAGCTTTTCTGGTTTACAGTTTTCGGTTTTAGGTTTCTGATTCGTCGTTGCTTGTCAACCGTAAACCAAAAACTGTAAACCGAAAACCGCCTCAACTTTCTTTTTCTACCTGCGCGTAACTCAGTTCCATTGGGGTATTCCGACCGAAAATTTTGACGACGACGTTCAGTTTTTTCTTTTCGTCGAAAATTTCCTCCACCGTACCCGTAAACCCGCTAAAGGGGCCGTCCATCACCTTCACGCTTTCGCCCCGGATGAACGACACCGTTGGGGCGGTGGCTTCCTGCGTGCCTTCGTCCACCTTGCCCAAAATCCGGTTTACTTCCGACTGCCGGAGCGGGATGGGGATTTTGGAGGTTTTGCCTTCCGAAGCACTCAGAAATCCAATGACCCCTGGCATGCTCGTAATCAGGTGATTGACCTCACCATTCGACAAATCGGCCGAGATGATGATGTAGCCGGGGAAAAATGACTTCTCGCGCACACGCTTTTTGCCGTTGCGCATTTCGTAAATTTTCTCCGAGGGAATTAGAATCTGCGGCACCTGCTCACCGAGGTTCTGACGGGTTACTTCGTTTTCGATGTAGGATTTAACTTTCTTTTCCTGCCCCGAAACCGCCCGCAATACGTACCATTTGGGTTCTGCCATGTCCGTTCGGAGTTAAAATATTAGAACGAACTGTACCAAGCGTCGGCGGCCGTTTTGAAAACGAGGTCAATCGCGCCGACGAGCAAGGCAAAAATCAGCGAAGCAATCAGCACCAGCCACGAACTATTCTGGAGTTCGCTGAATTTCGGCCAGGTAATATTCTTGGTGACTTCGTCGTAAGAAGCCTTAAACAATTCGACGACCTTGTTCATGGTGGTGATTTGGTTGCGCTCACCGGTCGTAAGCCGGTGAATCTGAAGAGCACGGGTGGAGAGATTCGAACTCCCATCAACGGTTTTGGAGACCGCTATTCTACCCTTGAACTACACCCGTTTCTGGCAGTCCGTTTCGCAGGGTCGCGAAACGGACTGCAAAAATACGACTTTATTACAAAAAACAAGTGCATACCCCGGAAGATATGCACTTTGTCTTTTGAAAATCAGGTTTCGGCTTAGTCGAGGATTTCCGTCACCTGACCGGCACCCACCGTACGGCCCCCTTCGCGGATGGCGAAACGGAGGCCTTTTTCCATGGCGATTTTGTTGATGAGGTCAACTTCAATCGTCAGGTTGTCGCCGGGCATCACCATTTCCACGTTTTCGGGGAGTTTGATTTCACCCGTTACGTCGGTGGTGCGGAAGTAGAATTGCGGACGGTACTTGTTGAAGAACGGGGTGTGGCGACCACCTTCTTCTTTCGAGAGCACGTACACCTCGGCTTTGAACTTCTGGTGAGGCTTCACCGAACCCGGCTTGCAAATCACCATGCCGCGGCGGATGTCGGTTTTTTCGATCCCACGCAGGAGCAGACCCACGTTATCGCCGGCTTCGCCACGGTCGAGGATTTTGCGGAACATTTCCACGCCCGTCACGACCGACTTGAGGTTTTCGGCACCCATGCCAAGGATTTCAACCGGTTCGCCCGAGTTGATGATGCCGCGCTCGATACGACCCGTAGCCACGGTACCGCGGCCGGTGATCGAGAACACGTCTTCCACCGGCATCAGGAAGGGCTGGTCGGTCAGACGCACGGGCAGCGGGATGAAGCTGTCCACGGCGTCCATCAGGTCTTCGATGGTTTTCACCCACTTGGCATCGCCGTTCAGGCCGCCGAGGGCCGAACCTTGGATAACCGGGATGTTGTCGCCGTCGAATTCGTAGAAGCTGAGGAGTTCGCGGATTTCCATTTCCACGAGTTCGAGCAGTTCGGGATCGTCCACCATGTCCACTTTGTTCATGAACACGACGAGTTGGGGCACCCCCACCTGACGAGCGAGCAGGATGTGCTCACGGGTCTGGGGCATGGGGCCGTCGGTGGCGGCCACCACGAGGATGGCACCGTCCATCTGGGCGGCACCGGTCACCATGTTTTTCACGTAGTCGGCGTGGCCGGGGCAGTCGACGTGCGCGTAGTGGCGCTTGTCGGTGGCGTACTCCACGTGCGCCGTGTTGATGGTAATCCCGCGCTCGCGCTCTTCGGGAGCGTTATCGATTTGCGAAAAGTCTTTCTTTTCCGCCAGACCTTTTTCCGACAACACCTTGGTGATGGCGGCGGTCAGGGTGGTTTTCCCGTGGTCGACGTGGCCGATCGTCCCAATGTTCACGTGGGGCTTGGAACGGTCAAAGGTTTCTTTTGCCATGACTAAAAGTTTCTAAAAAGAATTGGTTTGTGTTGATTTTGCTCCTGGACGATGCGGGCAGCGGACTTGATTTTTACTGACGCAAAAAATTCCCGCTCCGGGAAGGGAGTGGGAACGAATCAAGTGGAGCCTTTGAGGGGATTTGAACCCCTGACCTCTTCCTTACCAAGGAAGTGCTCTACCCCTGAGCTACAAAGGCTTGTTTCTATGTTGTGGTTGTTGGTTTCCGGTTGTTCATTGACAGTGTTAACCAGCAACTGACAACCAATCAACGTGCAACTTCTTCAACGAGCGGGAGACGGGGCTCGAACCCGCCACCTATAGCTTGGAAGGCTATCGCTCTACCAAATGAGCTACTCCCGCTTGACTCAGTTGGCAGTTTACAGTTAGACAGTTGCCAGTAAAAACTGTGAACTGTAAACTGATAACTGTGAACTGAAACGTGGGGACAGATGGATTCGAACCACCGAAGGCATACGCCAGCAGATTTACAGTCTGCCCCATTTGGCCACTCTGGTATATCCCCAAATTGCGTCGTAAAAGAACGTTTTCCCTGACCGGTTCGTCAATGGAGTTGCAAAAGTAAGGCGTTGGTGTAGAATCTCAAAATGGGGGTTTGAAAAATATTTTTTCGGTAAACAAAAAAGGCCCTCCCGATGTCAGGAGAGCCTTTTTTTCAAAAATTACCATTGCGCCTCAGAACTTGATGCCAAAACTAACTGCCCGCAGGTCGGGACCTTTGTTCTCGGCAAAAAGCGGGTTGAGGTCGTAGTTGACGAACAGGTCGGGGAAGTTGCGAATGCCCAGTTCGGCCCGTAGCCCGTAGCGGAAATTTTCGAGGTAGAAGTTCCCGTGGGCGTGATCTTTCCCCCCACTGCCCCGCTTGATTTTGGTGTAGGCATCGAGGCGGTACCCCACGTGCCCCCCGGCGCTGAGGTAGGAGAAAAAGCCCCGGCGGAACGAGGTCGTCAGCATCAGCGGCATGTTGATGTACGCCACGGTGAGTTTGCTCTTGCGCAGCGATTCGGTGGATTCCTGAAAACCGAACCGTCCGGCCGTGGGTACGTCCTTCACGGCGATGCGGTTGCCCTCAAACATGAAGTTGTACCACGAAAACTCCAACCCCAGGTTGAGGTTGAGCGCGGCGTCGCGGCCCCGAACGAGGCGGGCGTTTTGCAGCCAGCCGAAGGCGAAGTACCGCGAGCCCAGGGGCCGGAGCGTGAATTCCTGGCTGGCGGGCAGCCCCACGATCGGTTCGCCCTGCACCACGTTGTTCAAGCCCAAGCTCAGGTAAAACCCCTTGTTAGCCCCCGCCCACCAGCGGTTGCGACGGCGTTCTTCGTAGCGGGTCGTGTCGGCGCGGCCGATGTTGACTTCTTCGCCGTCGCTGCTTTTGACGTGGATGCCGCTCCAGTCGATGTGAACTTCGTCGTCGCCATCCTTGACGTGAATTCCCCGGATGCCGATGCGCACGTAGTCGCTTTCGCGGTCGCCGCTGCCGGAGCGCCTCACCGAATCCTTCAGGTAAACCTTTCCGTCGGTTTCGGCCACCACGACCCGCGTTTCGGTGGGTGAGATGGAGTCCACTTTCACGCCTAGGTCGTTGAGCAGCCGGTTGAGGTCGTAATTCTGGAGTTTCCGGAAATCGTCCTTGTTCTGGGTGTAGATGATGATTTTCGATTTGTTGCCGAACTGCACGATGATCGAATCGCGCGGGGCAAGGGCGCTGGCGGCGCTGGTCAGGAAAAACAGGGCGGGCAGGAGGCAAAGGAGGCGTTTCATGGACGTACGGAATCAGAATGCGGATTTGTCTTTCAGGGTGCGGTAGGTTTCGTTGACTTTGTCGGTACTCCGGTCGATTTTCTCCTCGGCACGCGCCAACAGGGCGGGCGGGTTGATGCCCACTTCGTTCCAGTCCACGCGGTCGCCGTGTTTGGCGTTGTTGAGTTGGCGCAGGATGCGGCCCAGACGGCCACGCCTGCGGCTTGGCTCCGCGCCGGGTTTTTCGTCAAGTCCCGTGTTGGCCAGCGTCACGACGAGCGTGGTCGGGGCGCTTTTCGTCGGCTCGACGGCAGGTGCCGTAACCTGCGCGAGCGTCGGCTGAACGGCTTTCGGCGTTTCGGTCGGCTGGCTGGGTTGCACGGGTTCGGCCTTCGCCACCTGCACGGGTGCTTCCTCCGGCTTCACAGCGGGGGCGGCGGGTTGTCGTTGCTCCATCAACCGGGCCGGTGCGGCTTCGGACGGTTGAACGGCCCGTTTTGGTGCTACCCGCTGGGCGATTTGCGGTGCCTGTTCAGGCAGCGCCGGTGCGACGGTTTTTTCGGAAACCGCCGGTTCGGGCTTCACCAGTTGCGGAGCCGGTTTTTCGACTACTGGTTTTTGGTTCGTCGCCACCTGAGGCTGAGGTTGACCTGAACTTTCAGGCTGACGGGCCCACCAAATTCCAGCGAGCAGCAGCAGTGACACCGAAGCTGCCACGCCGTAGGCCCAAAACGGGACGATCCGGCGGGTTTCCTCCTCCCGCCCCAGCCGGGCTTCCAGGCGCTTCCAGGCTTCGGGCCGGGGCGCCTGTTCGTGCCGCCGCAGGGCCTGGCCGAAGCGGCGGTCGAGGGGGTGTTGTTCGTGGTTCATGGTTGTATCGGTTAACAGGTCGGCTCAGACTAGGGCGGTCAGGCGACGACCGGGTTTGACGTCGGTTTGTTCCAGTTTCTGAACCCACTCCTGCAACAGCGCCCGGGCGCGGTGCAGTTGGGACTTGGAGGTGCTCTCGCTGATGCCGAGCGACTCGGCGATTTCGGCGTGGTTGTAACCTTCGATGGCGTAGAGGTTAAACACCGTTCGGTAGCCCGTGGGCAACTGCTGCACCAAGCGGTGGAGTTCGTCGGCTTCGAGGTCGGTGGCGGCGGCCACGGGTTCGACTTCGTATTCCACGTCGTCGTAGTTAGCCTGCCAACCAGCCGCCTTCTTGCTCCGCAGGTACATCAGGCTTTCGTTGACCATGATGCGGCGAATCCAGCCTTCAAAACTCCCTTCCATCTTGAACTGCCCGATGCGGTCGAATACCTTCATAAATCCTTCAATCATCGCTTCTTCGGCCTCAAACTCGTCGGGCAGGTACCGCCCGCACAGGCTCAGCATCCGGGCCGAGTACCGCTCGTACACCCGCCGTTGCGCCTTCGGGTCGCCTTGCTGGCAGGCCCGGACGAGGCTGTCTTCCGACTGAAAAAGCGGGATAATTTTCACGGAGTAGGGCTGATTTCGGGGGGAAGATGCAACGCGCTGCGTGCAGGTTGCGCCGACCTCAAATTTTTCAATAAAAAACCCGCCAGTTCGGGGCGGGTTTTTGAGAAAAATAAGAAGAAGCCTCAGCCCAGCGCGCCGTTCACGCGGCGGCTAACGGCCACCCGCCGAGCCTTCTCGCGCTTGCTGTTGTGCCACCAGAGGTACGCTACCACGGCCACGATGAGGTATGGCGCGGACAGCAGGTACAAAATGCCCGTGTTCAGCCCGGAGCCGCTCACGTAGCGCCCGTTGCTGAAGGTGCTCTCCACGCTCGACCGGCACATGGCGCACTGGGCCAAGGCCAGTTGGCAGTTGGCCGTTAGCAGGAGGCAAAGAAGAAGAAGCTTTTTCATCGTCACAAATTTTTAAACCCATCGAATAAACCGCAAGGGTTGCCCCCACGACTTATCGGTAGTACGGGCTAATCATCAGGTACGCCAAAACGCCCGTCACCGACACGTACAGCCAGATTGGAAACGCCCAGCGGACGGTTTTCTTATGCCGCTCAAACTGCCCGCTCAGCGCGTAGTACAGGGCCAGCAGCACGAAGGGCACCACCACAATCGACAGCACAATATGGCTGATGAGCACGAAAAAATACACGTACCGGATGGCCCCCTCGCCCCCGAATTTCGTGGATTCGTTGGAGAGGTGATACAGCACGTACGACACCAGAAACAGCGAACCCAGCGTAAAACTGGCCAGCATGCTCAACCGGTGCAGCGGGATGTTCCGGCGGCGGATGGCAAAATACCCCACCACCAGCAGCACCGCCGTGGCAGTGTTGAGCACGGCGTTCAGGTGCGGGAGGAGTTTCGTCCATTCGCCCAAATCCACTTTCTGCCGGATGCCCAGCAGCACGGCCACAGCCAGCGGGATGGCCACCGACAGCACCCGGATGAGGGTGTAATAGCTTTTCTCTTTGGCGGGTGAAATCAACAGGTTTTCCATTCGTCGGTCGGATCAGCTTCCGCGTTTTTCGTAAATGTCGAGCAACACCCGGATTTCCAGAATCAGTCGGTCCACGTCCTTTTTGTCCGTGCCGTCGTAGTACCCCCGGATGACGCCCTCCTTGTCCACCAATACTAACTTTTCGCTGTGGGTGAAGGTTTCGTCGGGGTTGCCGTTTTCATCCTCGTCCTGCTGCACGGGCAGGAAATAGCCCTTCAGCGCCAGCCGGTACATGTCCGCCTGCGGGCCGGTGACGAACGTCCAGCGGCCGGGGCGGGCGTCGTACTCGCGGGCGTAGCGGCGCAGCACGGCGGGCGTGTCGTGTTCGGGGTCGATGGAGTACGACACCAGGTGCAGGTCGGGCTGCTGGCTGAATACTTCCTGCACCCGGCTCAATTGGGAAGAAAGTTTCGGGCAAATGCTGCCGCAACGGGTGAAAAAGAAATCGGCGACGTGGATTTTGCCCTTCAGCGCGGCTTCGGTGAATGCGGCGCTGTCCTGGTCAATGAGGCGGAACGGCGGGAGGGTGCGGAACACCGTGTCCTGCTTGGGTTCAAAGAACTTCGCGTCGGAGTTTTCCCGCACCACGATGTTCCCCGTCGTCGAATCTTCCAGCGGGTAGTACCGCCGCAGGGTGTAGTGGTTTTCGCCGAAAAACCGCAGGTAAAGAAAGATGAAAGCCGGAATCACCAACACAAAGGTCAGGATTCCGGCTTTGGCCAGTTTGTTCATGCCTCGCTAGAACAGTTCGCCGAAAATGTAGCCGCCCTCAAGCAGCAGGGCCAGCAGCAGCCAGGCCACAAACAGGGTCGGAATCAGAATCGTCCAGATGAGCGACTTCGTTTCGTGCTTCAAGTGCATGAATTCGCCCACGATGTAGGTGGCTTTCACGATGGTGAGGCCCACGAAAATCGCGATTTTCAGTGCCCCCGCGTGCATCGTGAAGGCGATGACGAATTCCAGCGCGGTCACCGCCGCCAGAATCCAGAAGGTTTTCCAGATGACTTTCGTCTGCGGGGGTGGGGGCGTGAAGGTTTGGTTCTCGCCCGTTTGATTAACGACTTGTGCCATGATTGAAAAACGCTTAAACCAGGTAGAAGAAGGTAAATACAAACACCCACACCAAGTCTACGAAGTGCCAGTAAAGGCCCACTTTCTCAACCATCTCGTAGTGGCCCCGGCGCTGGTACACGCCGATGGAGGTATTGAAGAAAATAATGATGTTGATGATCACCCCTGAAAATACGTGCGTGCCGTGGAAGCCGGTGATGAAGAAAAACAAATCGGCGAAAGGCTGCGGGCCGTACTGGTTTTCGATGAGGTTGGCCCCGTGAATCGTTCGGCTGACCCATTCTCCGTTCACTAGTTCGCGCACCACCGTGCCTTCTTCGGTGCCGTGGATGAAGTGCGTCCACTCCCAAGCCTGCGAGCCGAGGAAGGTGAAGCCGCCCAGGATCGTCCAGAGCATCCACTTTTCCACGTCTTTCTGGTCCATGCGGTGGCCAGCTTCGACGGCCAACACCATCGTCACCGAACTGAAAATGAGGATGAAGGTCATGATGCCCACGAACACCAGCGGGGCTTCCACGCCGTGCAGGAAAGGCACGGCCTCGAACACTTTTTCAGGAATCGGCCAGTAGGCGTGCGAAAACGCGAAGTCGGCGACGGCCCCTTCGTAGGCCTGGTGGCTGTACCGGATGAGGCCGTAGCTGATGAGCAGGGCCGAAAACGTGAACGTGTCCGACAGGAGGAAAATCCACATCATCAGCTTGCCGTAGCTGGCCTTCATCGGCTCAGCTCCGCCCAGCCAGAGGTGTTTTGGTTCGGCGACCGCGTGTGTTGCCATGGGTCAGGTTACTTTGATTCTTAATTGTTGTACAAAAGAAAAACGAACAGGTACAGCCAGAGCACGTCGAGGAAATGCCAGAACGTCGCTGCCATCTGAATGCCGGTCAGGTTTTTGGCGTGAATCCGCATCCGCCACGCCGCCACCAGTGCAAACACCAGCACGACGAGCGCCGCGATGATGTGAACGCCGTGGATGAGGCTGAACACGTACACGAACGAGCCGGAGGGGTTGCCCACGAAAAACACGTTCATGTCAACGAGCTTGCCCCATCCCATCACCTGCATGACCAGAAAGGCCAAACCGAGCGCAAAAGTAATCGAAATCGCCGTTCGGAGCAGGCCGAATTTGTCTTTTTTCGCCGCCCACGACGCCAGGGCCATCGTCAGACTACTCGCCAGGAGCACGCCCGTGCTGTACCAAAAAATGGGCGGCAGGTCGAATTCCAGCCAGTTGCCCTCGGCCTTGCGCACGAGGTACGCGCTCGTAAACGCGGCGAACATCATCGTAATGCTGACGATGAACAGCCACAGCAAAAACTTCCGCGGGTGCATCGAGAGCGTTTCTTCCGGCTCTTCCTGCATATTCAGGGGTATGTTGGTCAGTTGTTCCATGTTCAAGTTTGTGGTTTGTGGTTTGCAGTTTGTGGTTGCTTTTCACTACAAACCACGAACTACAAACCACAAACTCACCCGATTTTATCCAGCAAAAACGCAATCTGCACGACGGGCAGGTACACGAACCCGCCCAGCAGCATCAACAGCGCGGCCCGGTCGGTGGTTTCGCGCATGAGGTGAAACGTCTGAGCCAAAAACAAAATGCCGCAGCCCATTGCCACCAGCGCCGACGTGATGCCCGTCATGCCGAGCAGGTAGGGCAGCCAGCCCACCGGCAGCAGGAACAGAGTGTACATCGTGATGGTCAACGCGGTGCGAACGTCCTTCTGCCCGCCGTTGGGGAGCATTTTGAAACCCGCCCGCTTGTAGTCCCCGTCGGCCAGCCAGGCCACCGCCCAGAAGTGCGGGAACTGCCAGAAAAACTGAATGGCAAACAGCACCCCCGGCTCCCAGCCGAAGTGGTTGGTCGCCGCCACCCAGCCGATCATCGGCGGGAACGCGCCCGGAAACGCCCCCACCAGCACCGAAACCGGCCCAACGCGCTTCAGCGGCGTGTACACGAACCCGTACAGCACCAGCGACAACAAGGCCACGAGCGTGGTGCGGATGTTGAAATAGTTGATGAAAATGAACGTCGCCAGCAGCGTCAGCGCCACGCAGAAGATTTCGGCTTCGCGGCTGGTCAACCGGCCCGTGGGCAGGGGCCGGCCCGCCGTGCGGCGCATGAGCTTGTCGAAATCTTTTTCAATCAATTGGTTGATGATGTTCGAAGCCCCCGTGACGGCGTAGCCCGCAATCGCCAGCAGCGCCAGTTTCGCCCAATCCACCTGCGGCACGGCCAGCGCGTAGCCAAACAGGGCCGAAAGCACTACGAACGTAGATAGCCGAAACTTCATCAATTCGGCGTAGGCTTTTACTTTTTCCAGCCACCCACCGACTACGGCCACTTCTGCTGTATTGTTTTTTACTTCTTCCATTCAGAATGAAAACGTGGAGACGGGCTTCGCCTGGGGATTTTCCCCGAACACCCGTTCCCGGTTAAGCAACAAGAAAAGCACGAACTGAATCCCCAGCGACCCGATGGCCAGCGTGAGGTGAACGGGCTGCAACGCCGCTGGCACGCCGAAGTAGGCCATCACGACGCCCGTTCCGATTTCCACTAGTACCAGCACCAGCAGTACTGATGTGTAGCGGTGCAGCAAGCCGCGTTCGCGAACGGCCCGCCGGAGTTGGTAGATTAGGTAAAGGTGAACCGCCAGCACGAGCAGCGAAAACGAGCGGTGGATGTAAAACTCCAGCCCCAGTTCGCCGATCCAGGCCTGCCGGTTTTCGTACCCGATGCGGCTTACCACCCCATCGATGGCTTCGCGCACCTGCGTGCCCAGCACTACCTGCGCCAGCATTAACCCGCCCGCCAGCAGAAGCAGGCGGTTGAGTTGGGGCCGCGCCGTTACGTTCTCGACCCGCACGATGCCGGAGTACGACCGCGCCACCGCGTACAGCAGCACGAACACGATGCCGATGGCCACGACCATGTGCGCCGTGACCAGCACCGGGTGCAACTCGGTGGAAACGACCTTCGAACCAAGCCAGCCTTCAAACCCCACCAGTACGAGCGCCAGCAAACTCAACCAAAAAACAGCTTTATCGCCTTTCAGAAACGGAATCGCGGCGAGCGTGGTGGCGAAAATGAGAAGGCCCGTCAGGACGCCGAGCAGGCGGTTGAGGTACTCCGTCCAGGTTTTAGTGGCGTTGAAAACGACTTCGCCCTTGAGTTTCGCGCCGAAGATTTCCGCGTAATTCGGCGGCAACTGACTGGCGTCGGTGGGTGGCACCCAACTGCCGAAGCACCGCGGCCAGTCCGGACAACCCATCCCCGACCCCGTCGCCCGCACGATGCCCCCCACCAGAATCAGCAGGTACACGACGGCGACGGTGATGAGGCCTAAACGGCGAAAGAGCATTGAGTTGAGTTTAGGGTTTAGGGTTCAGAGTTTAGCGTTGTTTCACTCTAAACTCTGAACCCTTAACACACATTACAAAATGGGCTAACGGGCTTCGACTTGCGTCCCCCGTTAGCCCATTCGGTGTTATTCAGGACAAGCGGCTTAGTGCTTGTACACTTCGTTTTGGTTGTCGAGCAGCGCGTCGATTTCCTTTTCCATCGGAATCTGCTCGTTTTCGTGCGGCAGGTTCGATTCGGGCGTGGCCGAGTAAGGAATGTTCTGCGGAATGAAATCCTGCTTCGCACCGGGCTTGCTGTAATCGTAGGGCCAGCGGTACACGGCCGGAATCGCGCCGGGCCAGTTGCCGTGCTCAGGGTGAATCGGGGCCGTCCACTCCAGCGTATTCGAGTGCCAGGGGTTTTGCGGGGCGCGCTTGCCTTTAAAAATCGAGTAGAAGAAGTTCCAGGCAAACAGGGCCTGCGAGCTGAACGTCAGAATGGCCGCGATGCTGATGAACACGTTCAAATCGCTGAACGAATTGGTTGCGTCGTAGGTCGTAAACGAGTAGTACCGGCGGGGGAACCCGGCGATGCCGATGTAGTGCATCGGGAAGAACACGCAGTAGATGCCCACGAACGTCAGCCAGAAGTGGATGTAACCCAACTTTTCGTTCATCATCCGACCGAACATTTTCGGGAACCAGTGGTACACCCCGGCCATCAGCCCGAAGAACGAGGCCGAACCCATCACGAGGTGGAAGTGCGCCACCACGAAATAGGTGTCGTGCAACTGGATGTCGAGGGCCGAGTTGCCGAGGATGATCCCCGTCAGACCGCCCGAGATGAAGAACGACACCAGCCCGATGGAAAACAACATGGCGGGCGTGAAGACGATATTACCCTTCCAGAGCGTCGTGATGTAGTTGAAGGCTTTCACGGCCGAAGGCACGGCAATGATGAGCGTCAGGAACATGAAGACCGACCCGAGGAAGGGGTTCATGCCCGTCACGAACATGTGGTGCGCCCACACGATGAAGGCCAGCAGCGTGATGCCCATCATCGAGCCAATCATGGCGCGGTAGCCGAAAATAGGCTTGCGCGAGTTGGTGGCGATGATTTCGGAGGTAATCCCCAGCGCGGGCAGCAGCACGATGTACACTTCGGGGTGGCCCAGGAACCAGAATAGGTGCTGGTACAGGATGGCCGAACCGCCCACATTGGGCAAGGCTTCGCCGTTGATGTAAATTTCCGACAAGTAGAAACTAGTGCCCAGCATCCGGTCGAAGATCAGCAGCAGCACGGCCGAGAACAGCACCGGGAATGACAACAGCCCTAGAACAGCCGTGAAGAAAAACGCCCATACCGTCAGCGGCAGCTTTGAGAAACTCATACCCCGCGTGCGGAGGTTGATAACCGTCGTCACGTAGTTGACGCCCCCCAGCAACTGCGATACGATGAACAGGGCCATCGAAACCAGCCAGAGGGTCAGGCCGAAGGCCGAACCAGGAGCCGCCTGGGGCAGGGCCGACAGGGGTGGGTACACCACCCAGCCACCACCCGCCGGACCGGTTTCGACGAACAGCGAGGCGAACATGATGACGCTGGACGCGAAGAAAAACCAGTACGACAGCATGTTCAGGAAGCCCGAAGCCATGTCGCGGGCCCCCACCTGAAGCGGAATCAGGAAGTTGGAAAACGTCCCCGACAGCCCTGCCGTCAGCACGAAAAACACCATGATGGTGCCGTGCATGGTCACCAGCGCGAGGTAAAACTCCGGATTGAGCTTGTTGGAATCATCAATCCATCCGCCAAGCAGGGGCCGCAGCCAGCCCATGTCCATGTCGGGGAAACCGAGCTGGAGCCGGAACAGGATCGACAGCAGACCGCCAATGAACGCCCACAGAATCCCCGTGATGAGGTACTGCTTGGCGATGGTCTTGTGGTCTTCCGAGAAAATGTATTTCTGAATGAAGCCGAGTTCGTGGTGTTCGTGCTCGTCTTCGTGGGCATGAGCCGTGTGCGTGAGTTCAGCCGTTGCCATCGTGGTTTTCTGTTTATGGTTTATGGTTTTCGATCAATCGAAAACCAATCATTATTTACTTCAGCGAAACACTGGCCGTGGCCGTCGCTGCCGTGGCAGCGCTGTCGGCAGTGGCCGGTTCAGCCGCCGGAGCCGACTCGATGTACCGCATGGCTTTCGCCTTCAGGTTGGCCGGTACACGGCTCAGGTACTGCGGGTTGTTGGTCAGGTCCGGCTTATTTTGAGCCAGCCAGGCTTTGTAGTCCTCCTCCTCTTCCACAATCATCGGCATCCGCATCGAAAAGTGGCCCTGTCCGCAGATTTCCGTGCAATTCAATTGGTAGCTGAACTCCGGATTGCCGGTTTCGTTCCGCATCTCCTCGGTAGTTTTGGTAGCGACAAACCAAAATTTCGTCGGCATGCCCGGCACGGCATCCATTTTCACCCGCAGGTGGGGCAGAAACACGCTGTGCAGTACGTCGCGGGCGCGAATTTTCAGCAGCACCGGCACGCCTTTCGGAATGTGGAGTTGGGTAGCGGTGAAATCGTCGAACGAGGCTTCGTCGGTGAAATCCAGCCCTACTTCGTTCGTCGGCTCGATGAGGCGGTAGTTGTAATTGCCCAGTTTGCCATCGTCCTTGCCGGGGTAGCGGGCGTACCAGTTGAACTGCTTCCCGACGAGTTCGATCACGTAGGCGTTTTCGGGAGCCTGGGCCGTGATGTCCCGCCACACGCGCCAGCCGGTAAACACTAGCACAGCCATGACAATGGCCGGAATCACCGTCCAGATGATTTCGAGCTTATGATTAACGGGGTAAAAAACGGCTTTGCGGTCGGCCCGGTACTGATACCGCCAGGCGAATACGAAAAGCAGCAGGTTGGTGATGAAAAACGCCAGCGTGATGATGCCCATCGAAATCCAGAACATGTTGTCGGTCAAGACACCGTGTTCGGAAGCTGACTCGGGCAGAAACTTAGGCTTGGCTTCCAAGAACGACCACGTGGCCGCGATGGACCCGATGATCGGGAAAAGGAGCATCAACACCGCATTCAGTTTATTGCTCATCCCGGTCGGATGCATGTACGGGTTTTGAGTCCCGTCGTTGTCACCGGTCGGGTTGATTCCTTTCGCCAATCGCGTAATCCGGGCCAGCACCACGAAGGTGAGCACCAGAAACAGCACGGCGACGATTCCCACGAGATAGATCATAACTCAATCAGTTGATACGTTCGATAAACAAGTCAAAGGTAGGATTCAAAAAAAGGCCTCCCAAACGTATAGGAAGCACTTTTATCGGTTTCTCTGTTCCGCACTGTAGCTAACAGGGTGTGCGGTTCAGGTGTTTCTCGAAATCGAAAATTTTTTGAATTATATTACCTCAAATGTCATGGTGCACGGCCTCTTCAAGCATCGGATGGTTTTTGGCTACCAGTGAAGCTTTGGTCAGTTGATTGTAGTAAACAAACCCAAACAGCGAGGCAAACAACAGGATTGTGCCCAATTCAATCAGCCCAAAACCACCCTCAGCTCCTACGGCACCCGGCATGATCATCTGGTAAAAATCGAAGTAGTGCCCAATGACCACGCCCCAGCAGGCTACTTTCATGAACACCGGCGTACGTTTGGCGTCGCGGGTCATCAGGGTCAGGAAGGGGAACACGAAGCACAGGAACAGGTTGAGAAAAAACGGCGCTTTGTAAATGCCGCCATACCCGGTAAAACGCTCCTTGAAGTAGATGATTTCTTCGGGCAAGTTGGCGTAATAAATCAGCAGGAATTGCGAAAACCAGGTATAGGTCCAGAAAATCGAAAAGGCAAAAATGTACTTGCCCAAGTCGTGAAGGTGGCTTTCGTTTACCCAGCGCAGGTAGCCCTGATCCTTCAGGTACAGTACGCCTAGCGCGATAACGGCCAGGGTAGTCACGTGCCAGCTTGCGAACAAATACCAGCCAAACATCGTACTAAACCAGTGGGTATCTATCGACATCACCCAATCCCAAGCCGAGATTGATGAGGTAACGGCGAAGACAAGGATGAACACCCGGCTGATGTTTTTCATCCGGTACCAGTGCTCGGTACCGCCCAATTCGTCTTCCCGAATGGAGGTACTCCGTAACATCCGCCACAGGCCGTACCACGCGCCAAGGGTAAATACCATCCGAATCAGGTAAAACGGCTGATTCAGAAACCCTTTTTTACCCGCAATGATGGCGTCGTACTCCTCACTGTTTGGATCGTAAAGCCCTTCGTGCGTCCAGTGAAACAAGTCGTGCTTGAACAGGAAAAACAGCCCTAGCAACAGCACCACCGAAATTGGCAGGAAAGCTGGGAAAGCTTCGGGCACCCGTTTTAAGATGGACGACCAGCCTGCCCAGGACAAATACTGTATGGCGACGAAGAACATTCCCACGCCTGCGATACCGGTGAAAAAAACGCTATTAAGCCATAGACTGGCGATTACGCGCTTTAGCCAGCCTGCCGTTTCGTGGTGTTCGGGTCCTTCGTGGGCACCGTGAGCATGGCCCCCTGCTTCGTGGGCATGCTCAATGCCAATGCCCCAACCCTTCGAGACCAGAAATGCCCCGACGATGAGCACGAGCAAGCCGACAATCATGCCGGTAATTAATCGACGACGGTGTTCAGGAGTAAATTGATACCACTCCTCCATCTCCGCCGGGTTAAAATCGTGGTGTTCAGCCATTTCTTCGTGCAGACGTTAATCGTTGTTGGTTAATAGTTATTGATGCTCAGCCTTGTCGCTTTCCCAAGGAAAGTTAATTGGCGATTCACCAATGCCTCTACCGTTAAATCCATTTAGGGATTGAATTGCAGTTTATGTACCCAGTGGACGATTTTCCAACGTTCTTCGGGTGTAATCTGCGAACCGTGTGGCCACATCCGGCCTTTGCCGTAGGTAATGACGTGGAAAATGTGTCCGTCGTTGAGATTTTTCAATGCATCGCTCTGATACACAGGCACGCCCTTGTAAATTTTGGCCACTGCTCCATCGCCTTTGCCTTGTTCGCCGTGGCAGTGGGTGCAGTAACGACCATAAAGCAGTTCTCCCTCCTTCAACGTGGCGTCGGTCAGGGGAACCGGGTTAGTCAGTGTCGCTTCGGCAATGCCAATGCTGTCGGCGGGAATGTCGTACACCATCAAGTCCACCGTGGCGGCGCTGTCTTCGCCGAAGCGGGTATTGTAGTTGCGCTTAGCCACGGTGCCTTTCACCGGGTAGCGCATATTTGTGCCCATCGGGTTGATGGGGTTTGACTCCACCTGCTTCAGGGGCTCATACCCTACGTCCCGGTACATGTTGGGCGAGTATTCAAGTTCGGTTTGGTTATGGCCCCGCTTGAGCGACATCAGCACGATGACCACCAGCGCGCCCAGCAGCCACACGTACCCGATGTTTTTTCTCAGAAATTCCATTGGAAAAGGGTAAGTGCTTTTAGTGTTTAACGATTTCTTTGACGTTCACCTCGATGGCCCCCGAATCCTGAAACGCCTGAGTAATGGCAGCTTCGGACAAGCGGTTTTTGCCCAAATCCACGGTCACGACAAACTTGTCGTCAGTCGTGCGAAGATCGAACATGTTAGGGTCAGCCCCCCACCACAGGCCGTTGGTGATGAAAAAGGTGAACACCATCCCGAAGGCCGTGAACAGCACCGTGAACTCAAACATCGGTGGAATGAAGTCGGGAAAGGCAATGAAATCCTTGCCCCCTATGATGATAGGCCAATCGTAGCCCATCGTCCAGATGGTCAGGGCCGTCATGCAGGCCAGCCCCAGCGCACCGAACATGAACGCGGCGATGGGAAGGCGCGTGCGTGGGTGGCCAATGGCTTTGTCGAGGCCGTGGATCGGGAAGGGCGTGTACACTTCGTGAATGTTGACACCGCTGCTTTTGACCTGCTTCACGGCGGCCAGCACTTCGTCTTCATCGTCGTATACCCCAACCAGGAATCGTTTGTTCGTGTCCATGTTTTTAGGTTCGGGTTTAGAGTTCAGAGTTTAGTTTAGAATTAAAAAATAACGCTAAACTCTGAACTCTAAACTTACTGGCTACTCAGAATCTTTGTTGAACGAAGGCCGCACGATGCGTTCGCTGGGGGCGGCACTAACCTTTTTCTTGTACGGATAATTCGACGACACGCCCTTGAGCACCGCCTTCACCTCAGCCATGTTGACCACGGGCAGGAACTTGGCGAAGAGCAGGAAGGCGGTGAAAAACAGGCCGAACGAAAAGATGTAATCGCTGATGTCGAAAATGGTCGGTGAGAACATGGCCCAACTCGACGGCAGGTAGTCGCGGTGTAGCGAGGTCACGATGATGACGAAGCGCTCAAACCACATCCCGATGTTCACGATGACCGACAGCACAAACGTGGCCGCCAGACTCCGGCGGATGCGGCGTACCCAGAACAACTGCGGCGTGATCACGTTGCAGGTCATCATGGCCCAGTAGGCCCACCAGTACGGACCCGTGGCGCGGTTGAAGAAGGCGTAGAACTCGTACTCCACGCCCGAGTACCAGGCCACGAAAAATTCGGTCAGGTAGGCAATCCCCACAATCGAGCCGGTCACGGTGATGATTTTATTCATCGTCTCGATGTGCTCAATGGTGATATAGTCTTCCAGCTTGAACGTGTAGCGGATGATGAGCAATAGGTTGTTCACCATCGCGAAGCCGGAGAAGATAGCTCCGGCCACGAAGTAAGGCGGGAAGATCGTCGTGTGCCAACCCGGAATCACCGACGTGGCAAAGTCGAAACTCACGATGGTGTGCACCGAAAGCACCAGCGGCGTTGAAATTCCGGCCAGAATCAGTGAGACGTATTCGTACCGTGCCCAAGTTTTAGCCCCACCGTTCCAGCCCATGGCGAAGAAGCCGTACACGAAGCGGGAAACCTTGCTCGTGGCGCGGTCGCGGATGGTAGCCAGGTCGGGCAACAGCCCCACGTACCAAAATACCAGCGAGACCGAGAAGTACGTCGAGATGGCGAATACGTCCCACACGAGCGGAGAGTTAAAGTTCACCCACAACGAGCCGTACGTATTCGGAATCGGGATGGCCCAGTACGCTAGCCACGTCCGACCGGCGTGCATGAGGATGAAGCTTGCCGCGCAAATCACGGCGAAGATCGTCATGGCCTCTGCCGAGCGGTTGACCGATGTCCGCCACTTCTGACGGAAGAGGAGCAAAATGGCTGAAATGAGTGTCCCGGCGTGACCAATACCAACCCACCACACGAAGTTGGTGATGTCCCAGGCCCAACCGATGGTCTTGTTCAGTCCCCAAACGCCCAAGCCCTCCCACCAGGTGTAAAATACGCAGGCGGTACCGTAAAGCAGGGTCACGAACGAAATCAGAAACACAATCCACCATTCGCGGGTGGGCTTGCCCTCCACCTGCCGGCTGATATCCTCAGTGATGTCGTGGTAAGATTTACCGCCGGTCACCAAGGGGGGTCTCACAAGTGCGCTTACGTGCGACATGGTCAGTTTACAGTTTACAGTTTACAGTTCACAGTTTCTTTTCTTCCCAGCCACGGCTCACCATTTCCGTGAACTGTGAACTGCCAAGGCTACGCGCCCCGCTGTGAACTTCTAATTTTAGCTATGCGTATGACCGGTCTCCTGCCGGGCGTTATCGTTTTTCTCCGACGTGGCGGCGACTTTGTTCCGGATTTTCGTTAGGTACGAAATCTGCGGCAACACGTTGATTTCCTCCAGCACGTGGAAGGCCCGCCCGTTGGTTTCGGCGGATAGAATCTTCGAAATCTCGCTGTCGGGGTTGAGCATATCGCCGAACACGATGGCCCCCGTCGGGCAGGATTGCGAGCAAGCCGTTTCCACTTCGTCCGGCGCGGGGCGGCGGCGCTCCTTCTTGGCCTTCAGTTTGGTGTCCTGAATGCGCTGGACGCAAAAGGAGCACTTTTCCATTACCCCCCGCGAACGCACCGTCACATCGGGGTTGATGACCATCTTGCCGAGGTCGTTGTTAAAGTGGAAATCGAACTTGTCTTCGTTAAAATACTTGAACCAGTTGAACCGGCGCACTTTGTACGGGCAGTTGTTGGCGCAGTAGCGCGTGCCGATGCAGCGGTTGTAAGTCATCTGGTTGAGGCCCTCCCAGGAGTGCGAGGTGGCAATTACCGGGCATACCGTTTCGCAGGGCGCGTTCGAGCAGTGTTGGCAAAGCATGGGCTGGAACGTCACCTCCGGGTTGTCGGCGGCGACTTCGAGCCCCTTCAGGTCGTCGTGTTCAGCATCCGAAGAGTAGTACCGGTCGATGCGAATCCAGTGCATTTCGCGGCGCATGATCACTTCCCGGCGCCCCACGACGGCCACGTTGTTTTCGGCCTGGCAACCAACCACGCAAGCGTTGCAGCCCGTGCAGGAGTTGAGGTCGATGACCATCCCCCACGAGTGGTTTTTCTTCTCGTGCCCGTTCCAGAGCGAGAGGCTGTTGGGGTCCACCTTCCCGACCGACGTGGCCACTTTCGGCTCAAACCGACCGGCCTTGGGATTTTTCTGGAAATTGGCCAACACCGATTCTTGGATCACCGCCTGACGGCCCATCACCGTGTTGTGGGTCTGGGTCTGGGCGATGCCCGGTTTATAGGTGCCGCCCGTGACTTCGACCGTGATGGTGGGGGCGATCAGCCCCACGTAGGGAAACACGTTCACACCCACGTTGTCGGCCGATTTCCCCGCTTTGGTCCGGCCGTACCCGATGGCCACGGCCACCGTATCGTCGGCCTGGCCGGGCTGCACGAGCACGGGTAACTCAAACGAACCGCGCCCGGCCACATCCACTTTCACGAGGTCGTTTTGCTCAACACCGAGTTTAGCGGCGGTTTTCTGCGAAACGCAGGCGTAGTTGTCCCAGCAGGCTTTGGTCACCGGATCGGGCAGTTCCTGGAGCCAGGGGTTGTTGGCCTGCGAGCCGGTGCCCATGCTGACTTTCTCGTAAATCGCCAGTTCCATGCCCGTCGAACCGGCCTTGTACCGGCCCGTGATGGCCGCCGAAGCCGCCGCCACATCGGGGCTGACGGCACCGCCCCCCGTGGCAGTTGCTCCCCCACCAGGTTCGAACACGCCGTTGTGCAGGCACTGAATCCAGAAATTCTTGAAGTCCTGCGAACGGTCGGAGCGCGAATACAGGTTCGTGCGCCAGTAGTTTCTGAGATATTGCTCGTAGTCGGCGTTCAGCCCCGCCCAAGCCAGCAGCGAAGCCTGCGCCTGACGGGTTTTGAAAATCGTCGAAATCGTTGGCTGGCAGAGGCTGAAGTAGCCCTGACGCGGCTCGGCATCATTCCACGATTCGAGGAAGTGCGAATCGGGCGTGATGAATTTGCAGAGCGAAGCCGTTTCATCGGCCCGTTCGGCAAACGACACCGACAGGGGTATTTTGCCCAGCGCGTCGGCGAGTTCCTTGCCTCGGGGGTGGTTGTACACCGGGTTGGCCCCGTAGAAAATCACGGCGTCCACGCGCCCGCCCTTCAGGTCATCGATGAACGCGTTCATCGCGGCGTCGTTCCCCTGGCGGAAATAGCTGGGCATGCCGAGATCGATGGTGCTGCCGTAGCTGCCGAGCAGGTTGTTGATGGCGACCACGACGGCCTGCACGGCGGGGTCGTTGGAACCCGACACGACGAGGGCAGCACCTTGGGCGGCGCGGAGGTCGCGGGCGGCTTCGTCGAGCCACTTCACGTTGAGGGCCGGAGCCGCAGCGCCCGTACCACCGAGTTTGGCGTACAGCGCCAGGGCCACGAGGCCTTCCTGCGAAGGCTTGATGGGCGTGCGGTAGTCGGCGTTGCAGCCGGTGTTCGACATCACCGTTTCAAACTGGTAATGCCGCGACATGTCTTTTTTGCCACCCTGGGCCGAACTCAGTTTCCGCGTGCGGGCGTACTGGTTCTGGTGAATGGCCGGGGCCACCCAAGTGCCGAGGAAATCGCAGGACAGGCCCACGATGACTTTGGCTTTCGAGAAATCGAACGAAGGCAGCACCCCGCCGTGGGCTTGGGTCAGCGCGTAGGCCGAGTTGGCGTCGTACTGAATGTGTTGGGTCGAAGGATACTTCGCCTTGAAGTCGTTGATGACGGCTTTGGTGGCCGGGCTGAGGATGGTTGAGGAAACAATCCGGATGTTGCGGCTCCCGGCCAGTTGGGTCCGGATTTTAGCATCCACCGTGTTCCACTCGGCGTTTTTGCCACCTTCCTGCGGGCCACGCAGTTTTTCGTTGTCGTAGAGGCTCAGCACCGAAGCCTGAGCGCGGGCGCTTAGCACACCCCGGCTTACGCTCGAAAGTCGGTTGCCTTCCAACTTGATCGGACGGCCCTCGCGGGTTTTCACCAACACGCTGTAGTACTCACCACCGTCGGTGTAGGTCGAGGTGTACCAGTTGGCCAGGCTCGGTTCCACGTCCATCGGCTTGTTGAGGTACGGAATGGCCTTGCGCACCGGGGCTTCGCAGGCGGCCAGCGACACGGCGGCCACGCTGAAACCCAGCATTTTCAGGAAATCACGGCGTTGCGTACCGCCCCCGTCGATGAGGCTCTCCTCGGGCTGCTCCGCAAATTCTTTATGGGCGTTCCGGACGAACTCCGGGTCGTTTTTCAACTCCTCAATCCCTCGCCAGTACCGTTTGGTCGTATTTTCCATGGGTTGGTTTACGCGAAATGAGTTTAGGGTTTAGCGTGTAAGGTTCAGAGTTGCATTATAAACTCTAAACCCTGAACTCAAACTCTAAACAATCAATAGTGGCACTTGGAGCATTCCAGACCACCGATGTTGGCTACTTTCAGGTCTTTGCCGCCGTCTTTTTTGTGAATCTCGGTGAGCTTGTCGTAGTAAGCGTTGCCTTCGGTGTTCACGTTGGTCTGCCGGTGGCAGTCGATGCACCACCCCATCGTCAGCGACGAGCGCTGCTCCACCACTTCCATCTTTTCAATTTCGCCGTGGCAGGTCTGGCACTGGAGGCCCCCTACGTTGACGTGCTGGGCGTGGTTGAAGTAGGCAAAATCAGGCAGGTTGTGCACGCGCACCCACTCGATGGGTTTGTCCTGCTCAATGGCCCGGTATATTTTCTGAATTTCGGGCGACTCGCGCTTGATGACCCCGTGGCAGTTCATGCAAATGTTGGCCGACGGGATGTTGGCCGATTTCCACTTGTTGACGCCCGTGTGGCAGTAGTTGCAGTCGATTTTGTACTGCCCGGCGTGGAGTTTGTGTGAGTAGGCAATGGGCTGCTTCGGGGCATACCCCTGGGCAACGCCGATGTTGTACATGCCGTCGAGGGTGGCTTTCCCGGCCAGGAGCAGGAAGAGCAGCAGCGCGCCGGTGCGGAACGAGGGATTGGCCCCCAGTTTAGCGGCGTTTTGCTGGAGGCGCTGGAAGAACGGAATCCGCTGGGCTTCGGGCGAATCGGGGGTGACGCCCATCAGGCGGCTCAGCAGCGTAACAATCGTCAGCAGGGCCACCAGCACGAGCACCATCACTATCAGCAGCGCAATCAGGATGACGTTGAAGAGGCCGGAGGATTGCTCACCACCCCCGTTTGCCGCTGGAGCAACCCCCGCTGCGGTTTGGGAACCACCCGCCGGAGCAGCCGGTGCCGCATTTGCTTCCTTCACGTACGCCAGAATGCTCCGGATGTCGTCGTCCGAGAAATTCTGGAAGGCCGTCATCTGGACCTTGTTGTACTCGTTGTAGATCTTGACGGCGTAGGCATCGCCGCTGGCGATCATGGCGGCGGGATTCTTGATCCACTTGATCAGCCAGGCTTCGTCGCGGCGGGCTTCGATACCCGCTAGACCGGGGCCGATGAGTTTTTCGCCGGTTACGTTATGGCAGGAGGCACAGTTATTCTGAAACAACTCCTTCCCTTTTGCGGCATCGCCCCCACCAGCGGGAGCGGCATCTTGTGCGAAGGCTTGATTACCACCCAACCCGGTCATCAGCGACAACGCCGCCGTGCCTATGAAGCAGTAAAGCGCTTTTCGTAGCATATTTCTCAAAATTTTACAAAATCGGGTGAATTGGCGAAGGGGCCTTTTTCGAGGTCACAAAAGTACTATCGGAAATTTTTCCATCAAACTTGGCCGTTTTATCCGTTTAAAAAATTCCCCAGGCTTATTCTATTTAAACTGATTCCAAATTGAATGCGGCAGGCTGGATTGTAACCGGCCGTAGACGGCGAATGTTTTTGCAAGGAAAAACAAAAAGCCCCCTTGGTTGGAGGGGGCTTTTAGCATCGAGGTTCCAAGCGGATTCGAACCGCTGTACGAGGTTTTGCAGACCTCTGCCTAGCCACTCGGCCATGGAACCAATTGGTTAGGGGGCCCAAAACTACTCATCCCGCGCCACCCAACCGAAGGATTTCAGGAATTACTTCCCGCCTTTTTTAGCATTATTTTCAAACTGCTCCTTCAAGGCGGAGAGGGCTTCCAAGTCGCCGAGGGTGGTTTTCTCCACTGAAGACGAAACTTTCTCCACCGACTTGGCGGTCTTTTTGCGCTCTTCGGCGACGGCTTCGTCCTTGGCATCGTTCCACACGCGGCTGTGCGAGAGGATGATGCGGCGCTCGTCCTTCAGGAATTCAAGCACTTTGAAATCAAGGTTTTCACCCATTTCGGCCTGCGTACCGTCTTCCTTCTGGAGTTGCTTCACCGGGGCCAGGCCTTCGATGCCGTAGGGCAGTTCGAGGGTCGCCATCTTGTCGTTTTTGGCTACGATGGTGGCTTTGTGCACCGAACCGGGGGTGAACACGGTCTCGAAGGTATCCCAGGGATTTTCTTCGAGTTGCTTGTGGCCCAGGGCCAGGCGGCGGTTGTCAGCGTCAAGCTCAAGCACCTGCACGTCCATCTTCTCGCCCACCTTCGTGAACTCCGAGGGGTGCTTGATTTTCTTCGTCCAGGAAAGGTCCGACACGTGCACAAGGCCGTCGATGCCTTCTTCCAGTTCGAGGAACAAGCCGAAGTTGGTCAGGTTGCGCACCGTGCCGGTGTGGCGGGTACCCACGGCGTATTTAGTGAGCACTTCCTGACGCGTCCAAGGATCTTCGGTAAGCTGCTTGATGCCGAGCGACATCTTGCGGTCGTTGCGGTCGAGGGTTAGTACGACGGCTTCGATTTCATCGCCCACTTTCAAGAAATCCTGTGGGTTGCGAAGGTGCTGCGACCACGACATTTCCGAAACGTGAATCAAACCTTCGACACCCGGCATTACTTCGAGGAACGCGCCGTAATCGGCCACGTTGACGATACGGCCCTTCACCCGCGAACCCGGCTGAATTTCCTGCGACAGGGCCTCCCACGGATGAGCCGTGAGTTGCTTCATGCCAAGCGAAATGCGCTTTTTGTCTTCGTCGAAATCGAGCACCACGACCTGCACCCGTTGGTCGAGCTTGAGCACTTCCGATGGGTGGTTAATGCGACCCCACGAGATATCGGTGATGTGCAACAGGCCATCGACGCCACCAAGGTCAATGAACACACCAAAGTTGGTCATGTTCTTGATGACGCCTTCGAGCACCTGGCCTTTTTCGAGGTTGTTCAGAATCTGGGCGCGTTGTTGCTCCAAGTCCTTTTCAATGAGAACCTTGTGCGACACTACGACGTTGTCGTTGGCATAATTAATTTTCACCACTTTCACCTCCATCTTCTTGCCCACGAACACGTCAAAGTCGCGAATCGGCTTGACGTCAATCTGCGAACCAGGGAGGAAGGCTTCGATGCCGTAGATATCCACGATGAGACCACCTTTCGTACGGCGCTTGACGAAACCATCGATGACGATGTCTTCGTCGAGGGCGCGCTGGATGTTGTCCCAAGCCGTCATCACTTTCGCTTTTTTACGCGAAAGAATGAGCTGGCCGTTGAGGTCTTCCTGATTTTCAACGTACACTTCCACTTCATCACCGACCTGAAGTTCGGGTGTGTCGCGAAATTCCGACAAAGGTACCATCCCATCCGACTTAAAGCCGATGTTCAGAATTACCTCGCGGTCGGTGATGCCCACCACTTTGCCTTTCACGACTTCCTTTTCGGCTACCTGGGCCAGGGTACCGCCGTAAAGGGCTTCCATTTGCGCGCGTTCCTGCTGGGAATAACCGCTGCCGAAGCCCTTGTTGTCGGCCTTATCCCAGTCAAAATCTACCAATTGTGCTTTCGCCATAAAGGTTGGTTGCTTACCCGATTGTACGTCAACCCGTCGGGTAAGACCGGATTGAATTTTTGGTGAAACAAAAAACTCCGTTTTTTCAAACGGAGTGCAAAGGTATGAAGAATTTGAAAACGAATCAGACTCAGGCTACTTTTTCCTTTTTTGCCAGAAAAGGTAGCCAAGCGGTATCAACTGTGCCGGAGAAATCGCGTAAAAACATCACGAACGATGGCTTATACGGTTTTTGAGCCAGCGCTAATCCGCCCTCTTCTGGCGTAAAGTCGCCTTTCCGCGAATTGCAGCGCTTGCAGGCCGTAACCAGGTTGTCCCACGAGGTACGCCCACCCCGCGATTTAGGCATAACATGATCAAGCGTCAGATCATCGGTGGTACCACAGTACTGGCATTGATGATTGTCTCGCTTAAAAATATTTTGGCGCGTCAGCATAACACCTCGATACGGAAGATATACGTATTTATGCAGACGAATTACGGAGGGCATAGGAAATGTTTCCGAAACGCTCCGCAGCTTTTCAGTTTCGGACTCGGCGATAAGATCTGCTTTTCTTAAATAAACCAGCAAAAATGCTTTCGGCACTGAACAAATAGTGAAAGCACTGTAATCCTGATTGAGTACTAATACTTTCCTGCCCATAGCGCGGATGGAGTTTACGGTTCAGCAAGATACTGAACGATTGCACGCGGCAAACGGTAGGGTGGAAAAATTAGTTTAAAGAACACCAAAAAGCCCAACCGCTTTCTGCGATTGGGCGTCAAGTAAAAGAAGATTTGAGGCGGTTACCTACTTTCCCACGGGTGAGCGCAGTATCATCGGCGAGGGGGGGCTTAACGGCTCTGTTCGGAATGGGAAGAGGTGAACACCCCCGCTATGACCACCTTCAAGGCGGTGAGGTTTCTTCTGTCACCTGCGGTGGCGGGCACCGGCAGGGGCTTTGAGGGGGATTGTGAAAAAAGCAGTTTCGTTGTTTTCCTGGTGAGCACCCGCTTTTCAGCAAAAGCTAAAAGTGGAACCTTTCGAGCAATTAGTACGACTCGGCTTTGCCTTCTCGGGCTTTAGACCTGTCGCCTATCAACGTGCTCATCTGGCACGACTCTCTATGGAAGACTCATCTTGGGGCAAGTTTCGCACTTAGATGCTTTCAGCGCTTATCTCAACCCGACGTGGCTACTCAGCCGTGCTCCTGGCGGAACAACTGATGCACCAGCGGTCGGTCCAACCCGGTCCTCTCGTACTAAGGTCAGACCCCCTCAATCTTCCGACGCCCATCACAGATAGGGACCGAACTGTCTCACGACGTTCTGAACCCAGCTCGCGTGCCACTTTAATCGGCGAACAGCCGAACCCTTGGGACCTTCTCCAGCCCCAGGATGTGACGAGCCGACATCGAGGTGCCAAACCTCCCCGTCGATGTGAGCTCTTGGGGGAGATCAGCCTGTTATCCCCGGCGTACCTTTTATCCTTTGAGCGATGGCTTTTCCATGCAAAACCACCGGATCACTATCTCCGTCTTTCGACCCTGCGCGACTTGTAAGTCTGGCAGTCAAGCGGGCTTCTGCGATTGCACTCTACGCACGGTTACCAAGCGTGCTGAACCCACCTTTGAAAGCCTCCGATACCTTTTTGGAGGCGACCACCCCAGTCAAACTACCCACCAAGCAGTGTTCCGGCTTCCCGGTTAGACTCCAACCATCAGAAGGGTGGTATTTCAACGTTGACTCCCCGATACCTGGCGATACCGGCTCACAGTCTCCCACCTATCCTACACATCCAAGGGCCGAAGTCAGTGCTAAGCTATAGTAAAGGTGCACGGGGTCTTTCCGTCCCGTGACGGGTAAGCGGCATCTTCACCGCTACTACAATTTCACCGAGCTCACGGCTGAGACAGTGCCCAGATCGTTACACCATTCGTGCAGGTCGGAACTTACCCGACAAGGAATTTCGCTACCTTAGGACCGTTATAGTTACGGCCGCCGTTTACCGGGGCTTCGATTCAGACCTTCGCTTGCGCTAAGCCCCCCTCTTAACCTTCCGGCACCGGGCAGGTGTCAGGCCATATACGTCATCTTTCGATTTCTGCATAGCCCTGTGTTTTTGTTAAACAGTCGCCTGGGCTTTTTCTCTGCGGCCTCCCATCGCTGGGTAGGCCCCCCTTCTCCCGAAGTTACAGGGTCAATTTGCCGAGTTCCTTAGCCGTGATTCACTCGAGCACCTTAGGATGTTCTCCCCGGCTACCTGTGTCGGTTTGCGGTACGGGTTGCGCAATGCTGGTGTTTCTCCCACTTTTCTTGGAAGTCTCGACAGTGATTCGGTTTGGCCCGAAGGCCGCCCCTGCTGGCGCCCGCTTCCGTCAGGACGCACCACCGCTTTCGTCTCCGTCATGAGTTCACACATTGCGCAAGTGGAGGAATATTAACCCCCTTGACATCGGCGCTTCGCCTTCGCTAACGCCTTAGTACCCGACTAACCCTCCGTTGATTGACATAGCGGAGGAATCCTTAGCCTTTCGGTGTGCGGGGTTCTCGCCCGCATTGTCGTTACTTATGCCTACATTTGCTTTTCCCAGCGCTCCAGCCAGACTCGTCGTCTAACCTTCACTGCCGCTGGGAATGCTCCCCTACCAAGATTTCTCTTCCATCGCTTCGGTGGTGGGCTTGATGCCCGTTTATTATCGATGCCCGCCCCGCTCGACCAGTGAGCTGTTACGCACTCTTTAAATGAATTGCTGCTTCCAAGCAAACATCCTGGCTGTCTCGGCAGTCGGACCTCCTTTGTTCAACTTAGTCCACACTTGGGGACCTTAGCGGATGGTCTGGGTTCTTTCCCTCTCGGACTGGGACCTTAGCACCCCAGCCCTCACTCCCGGGCATATCCACTGGCATTCAGAGTTCGTCAGGATTTGGTAGGATGTGACTCCCCCTAGTCCTATCGGTAGCTTTACCTCCAGTGGACTCTATCCCGAGGCTGTTCCTAAAAACATTTCGGGGAGTACGAGCTATTTCTCAGTTTGATTGGCCTTTCACCCCTACCCACAGCTCATCCAAAAACTTTTCAACGTTAACTGGTTCGGTCCTCCAGTGCGTGTTACCGCACCTTCAACCTGGCCATGGGTAGATCACCAAGTTTCGCGTCTGCCCCCACTGACTATTCGCCCTGTTCAGACTCGCTTTCGCTTCGGCTGCCCGCGTTCTCGCGGTTAACCTTGCCAGGGACGGCAACTCGTAGGCTCATTATGCAAAAGGCACGCCGTCAGCCCACTAAAGGCCTCCGACCGCTTGTAAGCGCACGGTTTCAGGGTCTTTTCACCCCCCTGTTCGGGGTACTTTTCAC
>JAESFZ010000086.1_pt1:27500-145000 | contig 238199 bp, 205 predicted proteins | sample 9269561 | NCBI WGS metagenome assembly JAESFZ01 (sample SAMN14515552, study PRJNA621657) | algae metagenome | isolation source: Tildeniella nuda ZEHNDER 1965/U140 and co-occurring heterotrophs from wet... | place: Switzerland: Stansstaad, Zurih | collected 1965-01-01 | reverse complement strand
ACCTTGCGGCCCCCTCGACTTGCATGTATTAGGCCTGCCGCTAGCGTTCATCCTGAGCCAGGATCAAACTCTCCATTGTAAATAGTAGTTTGACTGACTTACTTTGACAAGTGTCAAGCAAGGTCTCAGTCCTTGTCTTGTGTGGTACGCACCCTTGTCTTACCTGTTAAACCTACCCCGAAGGATAAGTCAAACGCTGCTTCCTGTCCACTCTCTCAAAGAACTTTCCGCTTCCAGTAACCAGCCTTCGCCAGCCCCTTCCGCAGTGCCGTCAGCCTCGTTTGCTGACCCGCTTTTCCGTCCAACTTTCCCGGCTCCCGGCCCGCCTCTCAGCCTCGCCTTAGTGCCTTTCCCGTCGTTTGGGAGTGCAAAGGTAGCACTTCTATTCCCCCCTTGTCAAGACTGAATTGAAAATATTTTTGAATTTTTTCAACCCAAAAGGCCTCAATTCTGACTCTCAACGACTTGCGATTTGAAAATTTTTTAGATGCCTTTCACAGCCTTTAGGTAAACCGAAATGGCCCCCGGCGAAGTTCCCTGTTCATGAAGCAATTTCACGAAGGCACTGCCAATGATGGCCCCCTGAGCATGGCGACTGGCCTTTTCAAATGTTTCGCGGTTGGAGATTCCGAATCCGATCACCCTCGGATTTTTCAGCCTCATGTTGGCAACTCGCTGGAAGTAGGCCTCCTGTGCATCGTTAATCCCAGCTTTCGCGCCAGTCACACTGGCGGAAGATACCATATAAATAAAGCCCTCCGTCAGTTCGTCAATTTGGCGGATGCGGGCCTCGCTGGTTTGCGGCGTGATGAGAAACACGTTGAGCAGGCCGTGCCGGTCGAAAACCGGCTTGTACTCCTCAGCGTACACCTCTAGGGGCAGGTCGGGCAGGATCAGGCCGTCCACACCGACTTCCTGGCATTTTTGGCAAAAAGCTTCTACCCCGTACTGAAGCACGGGGTTGACGTAGCCCATCAGCAACACGGGCAGCGTGATGGTATCGCGCATGGCTTTCAACTGCTCGAATAGCACGCCGAGCGTCATGCCGTTGTCGAGGGCCTGCTGGTTGCTCTGCTGGATGGTTTCGCCATCGGCGACGGGATCGGAGAAGGGCATCCCGATTTCCAATAGATCGGCCCCGCCGTTTTCCAGGGCGATCAGGATGGGCAGTGTGTCGTGGAGGTTCGGGAATCCGGCCGTGAAGTAGATGCTCAGGATGTTACCTGTTTTCTCCTGAAACAATCGAGTTATTCGGTTCATGGCGAAAAAAAGACCCTCCGGCTCTGGGCTGGAGGGCTGGGAAGAGAATGGAGCAGCTTTGTTACAATTGCTTCATATACGTGGATAGGTCCTTGTCGCCCCGGCCCGAGAGGCACACGACGACGACTTCGCCCGCTCCTGCGCCGAGCCGCCCGAGGTGCGCCAAGGCGTGCGAGGATTCGAGGGCCGGGATGATGCCTTCGAGCCGGGCGAGTTCAAACGCCGCTACCAGGGCCTCCTCGTCGGTGGCCGAGTGGAATTCCCCGCGCCCGCTGTCGAACAGGTGGGCGTGGAGTGGCCCGATACCGGGGTAATCGAGTCCAGCCGAGATGGAGTACGGCTCGACCACCTGCCCGTCGTCGGTCTGCATCAGAATGGTGCGGCTGCCGTGGAGTACGCCGGGCTTGCCCAAGGCTGTTGTGGCCGCCGAATGGCCGGAGGTGATGCCCTGCCCGGCGGCTTCGAGGGCCACGAGCCGAACGGAAGGTTCGTCCAGGAAATGGTAGAACGCCCCCGCCGCGTTGGAGCCACCGCCCACGCAGGCCAGCACGTAGTCGGGGTTTTCGCGGCCCGTTTTTTCCAGCAACTGACGCCGGATTTCTTCGGAAATGACCGACTGAAACCGCGCCACCATGTCGGGGTACGGGTGCGGCCCGACCACGCTGCCGATGATGTAGTGCGTGTCCACGGGGTTGCTGATCCAGTGGCGCATGGCTTCGTTGGTGGCGTCCTTGAGGGTCCTGGAGCCGCAGGTGGCCGCGCGTACTTCGGCTCCGAGCATGTTCATGCGGGCCACGTTGGGGGCCTGCCGTTCGATGTCGAGTTCGCCCATGTACACGATGCACTCCAGGCCCATCAGCGCGCAGACGGTGGCCGTGGCGACGCCGTGCTGCCCGGCCCCGGTTTCGGCCACGATGCGCCGCTTGCCGAGGCGCCTGGCGACCAGAATCTGCCCAATCGTGTTGTTGACCTTGTGCGCGCCGGTGTGGCAAAGATCTTCCCGCTTGAGGTAGATTAGGGTGCCGTATTTTTCGGAAAGCCGCTGGGCGAAAAACAGGGGCGTGGGCCGCCCAACGTAATCGCGCAGCAGACCGTGGAATTCTTCCTGGAACGACGGCTCGGCGATGATGGTCAGGTAATTTTCCCGTAATTCTTCCACATTCGGATACAGCATTTCGGGAACAAACGCCCCGCCAAACCGCCCGTAGTAGCCCTTCTCGCTGACGTGGTACTGCACTGCTTCCTCAGTCATGGTCTCGTTAACCGTTAAATTTCAATCGTTAACCGTCCAAACCGCTGGTTGTCAAAGTCGAAACCGATGAACGGTTGATGGATAACGATTGACGTTTCTCTCAAACTTCCTCTTCCACCGGATTCACTTTCTCCATCAACCGCCGCACTTTTTCGAGGTCTTTCACGCCGGGGGCCGTTTCAAACCGGCTGTTCACGTCGAGAGCGTGGAGTTTCAGCCCAGTGAGGTCGGCGGCTTGTTCGGCGTTGTCGAGGTCGATGCCCCCAGCCAGGAAAAACGGTTTCTCGTTGTCGTAGCGGCGGAGCAGGCTCCAGTCGAAGCTCTGCCCGTTGCCACCCCGGCTTAACCCTTTTGCATCAAACAGGAAAAAGTCGCAGTGGGGTTTAAAATTGTTGAGTTTTGTAAAATTAAACTCCGCGTCGATGGCGAACGCTTTAATGATGTTGACCCCCTTGAATTGCAGGTTCCGGCAAAAATCCGGAGTTTCGTCGCCATGAAGTTGGGCATAATCCAGTCCATAGCGCTTTACCGTCTTGACAATTTGGTCGATGCTGGCGTTTACGAAAACCCCTACTTTTTTTACTCCTCGCGGCAAACTTCGGGTAACGTCTGGGGAGAGGATTTCACCGACGAAACGCGGCGATGCCTCGTGAAAAATGAATCCGACGTAATCAGGTTGTAATTCAACCAGTTGGAGCAGGTTTTCGAAGTTCCGCATACCGCATACCTTAATTCTCATGGAGGTGACGGGGTTTATTCGTGATAAAAATAGACGTGTTCTGATTTTGTTTACCCAGCCTCCGGCACATTTCCCAGGCGCAATGCCCCCACCAATTGAGCCAGCGCTTCGGCAGGCCGGGGGGTTTTCATGAACGATTCTCCGATTAAAAACCCCCGATATCCCACGCCGTGCAACCGTTGGATGGTCGCTGCCTCGCCCAGTCCGCTTTCCGATACTTTCACAAACTCTGCCGGAATCTGGTCGGCCAGTTCAAGCGATACGTCCACCCCCACGGTAAAGGTTTTCAGGTTCCGGTTGTTGACGCCCACCAAGTCGACGTGCGAAGTTAGGCTGCGCACCAGTTCCTCCTCGTCGTGGACTTCCAGCAGCACTTCCAGGCTCAGGTCGTGCGCCCGTTGGGCGAGTTTCGCCACTTCGTCGGGGGTCAAGCAAGCGGCAATGAGCAGCACCACGTCGGCTCCCCACGCTTTGGCTTCCCAGAGCTGGTATTCGTCCACGATAAATTCTTTGCGGAGAATGGGCGTCGTCGGGTTCACGCTCCGGGCCTGCCGAAGGTCGTCGGAGGTACCGAAGAAAAACTCCTCGTCGGTCAGCACCGATAACCCCGCTGCGCCCGCTTCGGCGTAGCCGCGCGTCACGTCGATCACGCGAACTTTGTCGTTGATGATGCCTTTGGAGGGAGATTTCCGCTTGAACTCGGCGATGATGCCTGTCGAGTCGTCGGCCAGCAGTCGTTGCCGCAGGGAAAGCGTTTCGCGCCCGAAGGCCGGGAATCGCTCCAGGTCGCGCACCGTGATGTTGGCCTTGCTCTGGGCCACCTCGCGGCGCTTGTTAACAATAATTTTATCGAGAATGGTCAACGGAATGGGTAGTTAGTGCCGTGTGCTGAACGACGGTCTACTCGTACAACATGCCTAGGTGCTCGTCCTTCACTTCTTCGCGGTCGAGGGCCAGAAATTCCTCCCAGAAGGCGACGGGCGGCACGGCGGCTTTGCAAATCATCGGCTCTTTTTTCACCGGATGTACGAAGTACAGCCGCCGGGCGTGAAGGTTGATGTTGCCATCAGGATTGGGTTTTGGGAACCCGTACTTCACGTCGCCCCGAATGGGGCAGCCTAGGGAGGCCAGTTGCACCCGAATCTGGTGCGGCCGACCGGTAATGGGTTCGACTTCCAGCAAATAATGTTTATTGATTTCGCCCAAAAATTGGTAGGTCAGTTCTGCCTTCTGGGAGCCGGGCACTTCGTACTCGTAGGCGGTGGTCACGTTGCGGGCTTCGTCCTTCACGAGCCAGTGGGTGAGTTTGCCCTTTGGTTCGGCGGGTCGGCGGGCCACTACAGCCCAGTAGGTTTTCTGCACCTGGCGGCGGCGGAAAATCTCGTTCATCCGTTCGAGGGCCTTCGAGGTGCGGGCAAACACCACCAGACCACTCACGGGCCGGTCGAGGCGGTGTACCGGCCCGAGGAACACCGCGCCGGGTTTTTCGTACTTTCTGGCAATGTACTCTTTGAGCAGGTCGAGCAGAGGCACATCACCGGTTTCATCGCCCTGCACTAGAATACCGGGCGCCTTGTTGACGATAAGCAGATGATTGTCTTCGTAGACAACGTGGAACGCTCGGCTCATAAAAACTGGGACAGTCGTCGTAATCATCAGGATGCGACCACCTGAGGGGCGGCATTGCATTGCCCTCTATCCTTCGATTGCCTAACAAAAGTAAGCACAACTTCCTGTTCGACCCGCAGGGGTGGCCTTAATTTATGGCCAGGTAGTAGCTCAGACTACCTCCCTCTCGCTCAAGGCCAAACAAAAGACCCTAGCCGATGGGCCAGGGTCTTTAAACGAATGCGGTAAGCGTCTTTTTAAGGTAGGGTAGGAATGGGGCAGGATTCAGGCGACGGTTTCATCGGCTTTGAATTGCTCAATGACGGTTCCGGCCATTTTTTGAATCCCTTCAACGGCTCCTACAACGACGCAGAGTGGCAATAGCAGCGGAGCAAACATCACCCACTGCACGAAGCGGTACACTTTGGGGTTGGTGGATAAGGTCATGATTTTTAAGGATAGGTGGTTAAAGAATTGAACGTGACGTGGTTGCACTTAGACCAGAACAACTACCATGCCAAATTCACGCTGCTTGGCGGCTGTTCCAATCCAATTTTTTATACTTTAAATCATAAACGGTGGAAAGCAGAACAAAGTTATAGGGTTTTGCCGGAAAATTCCGGTGATTCATTCGAGAAATTTTAGAGGAATGATTAGCAATTTTTTCTGACAAAGCGGCCCATTTGCCCTTCCTCCCTACTGCCCTCGTTTTTTATAAAGAAGTTGCCGTGACTTTGGTGGGCAGGGCATTTGAAAAGCAATTTCAGGAACTCAAAACAGTTGACCGGTCCGATACGAAGGGACAATGCCGAGATGGCGGTAGGCTTTCTCGGTGGCTTCGCGCCCGCGAGCCGTGCGTTTGAGGTAGCCTTCCTGAATTAAAAACGGCTCGTACACTTCTTCGATGGTTTCGGCTTCCTCACCGCAGGCCGTAGCAACGGTCGAAAGGCCTACCGGCCCGCCCTTAAATTTTTCGATGATGGTCGTCAGGATGCGATTGTCCATTTCGTCGAGTCCGTCGGCATCCACATCGAGGGCGGCGAGGGCCATTTCGGCGATGGCGACAGTGATGCGCCCGTTGCCCCTCACTTGGGCGAAGTCGCGGGTGCGGCGAAGCAGGTTGTTGGCAATACGCGGCGTACCCCGGCTCCGGCGGGCGATTTCAAAGGCCCCTTCGTCGTCGATGGGCGTGTTCAGAATTGCCGAGGAACGTTTCACGATGCCCGTCAGCAGTTGAGCGTCGTAGTATTCGAGCCGGGAATTAATGCCGAACCGCGCCCGTAGCGGTGAGGTCAGCAGTCCGGCGCGGGTGGTAGCCCCGATGAGCGTGAAGGGATTTAGGCCAATCTGCACGGAGCGGGCGTTGGGGCCACTGTCGAGGAGGATGTCGATTTTGTAATCCTCCATGGCCGAGTAGAGGTACTCCTCCACCACCGGGTTGAGCCGGTGAATTTCGTCAATGAACAGCACGTCGTAAGGCTGCAAATTGGTCAGCAACCCGGCTAAGTCACTGGGTTTGTCAAGCACCGGACCAGAGGTGGTTTTCATAGCTGCTCCTAACTCGTTAGCAATGATGTTGCTGAGCGTGGTTTTGCCTAAGCCTGGCGGGCCGTGCAGCAACACGTGGTCAAGGGCTTCCTCACGCTGGCGGGCAGCGGCGACGAAGATTTTCAGGTTTTCCAGAATTTTATCCTGACCCGTGAAATCGTCGAACGAGAGCGGCCGGAGCGCCCGCTCCACTTCTTTTTCCGCCGTAGACAGGCCGTCGTTGCTGCCTTTCAGATAGTCTTCGCGCATGGAAGTTGTAAAAGTTAAATCGCCGATCGCCCGGCGTCTGCTTCTCCAAAAGTAACCACTTTTTCAACGGGAGGTCCTCTGATTTGGCGGCTCGTTGAGTTTCCCGGTCCGGAATACTTCGTACAGTCCCTGCGCGAAAATCACGACGAGCATCCCCGGCAGCAGGTGCATCCCGTAAATGAACGCCTTGCCCGTGAAGCGGTACGTGCCCGACGAGAATTTGACGAACACGCCGACGAACGTGGCCACGGCCGCCACCAGCAGCAAGGCCAACAACAGGGTCGCGCTCCGCGCCGGAAGGTTGCGCTTTGTCAGTTCGGTCAGGCCGAAGGCAATGCCTACGGTCAGTCCGACCGTAATCAGCGCGTTTGGAAAATTTTTGAAGTAGCTGTACCTGTAAAACCAGATGCCGAAGCGGCCCAGCAGGTTGGGATGCGAAATCAGGTACGCGTCGGTGACGGTCAAAATAAAAAGCAAAACGTGCCAGGGGCGCAGTTTCATAAAGCGTGGATTTTTCGGCAAAGCAACGGAATGTTCAACCTCTTTTCTTCCCCCGCTCCCCTTTTTCCCATTTCTCTCCCTTTTTCCTACCTTCGCCCCATGCGTCCGGTCCTCGCGTTTTTGCTGAGTATGCTCCTGCTGGCGGGCAGCGTACTGCCGCACGTCTCGGCGGAGCGGCTGCCGGGCCTGATTGAGCACTACCACGAGCACCAGCGCGAAGAGGGCGGCGACGTAACTATTCTGCATTTCCTCTGGGAACACTACGCCGCAGACGCCTTCCACCACAAGCACCCCAATCACTCGCATTCGCGTCTGCCCGTGCTCGACTGCCACGCGGTCTTGCACCTGTTCATGCCCCCACTGACGCAGGTTCTCTTTTCCTCCACGTCCCTGCCCAACCGGGCTATCCAGGCGTTTCCCCGCTGGGAAAACCGCTACGCGTTCGCCTTCGCGCGGACGTTGCTGAACCCACCGAAGGAACCATGATTTAGACGATTTCAAAAGATTCAAGGATGGGTAAAACCTGCCCATCCTTGAATCTTTTCCCATCCTCTTAATCAAGGCTCCATGATCGACGCCCTCATTCGGTTCAGCGTTCAGAACAAACTCATCATCGGCCTGTTCGTGCTCGCGTTGCTGGGCTGGGGCACTTACGCCGTTACGCAGCTACCAGTGGATGCCGTGCCCGACATCACCAACAACCAGGTGCAGGTCATCACCCGCGCCCCGGCGCTGTCGGCCCAGGAAATCGAGCAGTTCGTTACTGCGCCGGTCGAACTATCTTTAGCCAACCTGCCCCAGCGGGTCGAGATTCGTTCGGTCAGCCGACCGGGCCTGTCGGTCATCACCGTCGTTTTCGAGGAAAGTGCCGACGTGTACCGCAGCCGACAACTTGTGGCCGAGCAAATCAAAGCCGCCGAAAGCACCATCAACGCCGAATTTGGCCGCCCCGAACTCATGCCTATCACCACGGGCCTCGGCGAAATTTACCAGTACGTCATCCGCCCGAAAAAGGGTTACGAAACCCGCTACACCCTCGCCGACCTGCGCACGATTCAGGACTGGGTGGTGCGGCGGCAGCTTTCGGGCGTGCCGGGCGTAATTGAAGTGAGCAGTTTCGGCGGTTTTCAGAAACAGTACGAAGTCAGTGTGGATCCCGACCGCCTCCGGGCCGCCAACGTGACGCTCACTGACCTGTTCCACGCCCTCGAAACCAACAACGCCAACACGGGCGGCAGCTACATCGAGCGCGGCTCGGAGGCCCTGTTCATCCGGGGCGAAGGCATGGTGAAAAGCCTCGACGACATCGGCAACATCGTCGTCCGCACCGAAAGCGGCGTGCCGCTCCGCGTGCGCGACGTCGCCACCGTCGGCTTCGGCCACGCCACCCGCTACGGGGCCATGACCCAAAACGGCCAGGGCGAAGTGGCCGGGGCCGTGGTGATGATGCTCAAAGGAGCCAATTCCGCCGCCACCATCCGGGGCGTGCGGGCGCGCATCGCCGAAATCGAGAAAACCCTGCCCGAGGGCCTCGAAATCTACGCCTTCCTCGACCGCACCCGGCTCGTGGACCGCACCATCAACACCGTCACCACCAACCTGCTCGAAGGCGGCCTCATTGTCGTCTTCGTGCTCGTGCTGCTCCTGGGCAGTTGGCGGGCGGGGCTGGTCGTGGCGTCGGTCATCCCGCTGGCGATGCTGTTCACGCTGGGCATGATGCACGTCTTTGGGCTGTCGGCCAACCTGATGAGCCTCGGAGCCATCGACTTCGGGCTGATTGTCGACGGGGCCGTGATCATCGTCGAAAGCACGGTTCACCACCTGCACCAGCGACTCCGACTGCATTCCGGCGGCATTTTCACCCAAACGGAAATGGACGAAACCGTCATCGAATCCGCTTCGCAAATCCGGCGGTCGGCGGCGTTTGGCGAAATCATCATTCTCATCGTGTACCTGCCCATTTTGGCGCTCGAAGGCGTCGAGGGCAAGATGTTCGTGCCGATGGCTCAGACGGTCAGTTTCGCCATTCTCGGCGCGCTGATTCTGTCGCTGACCTACGTGCCGATGGCCTCGGCGCTGTTTCTGGACAAAAAATTTTCCGGGAAGAAAAACTTCTCCGATCGGGTCATGGAGCGGCTCTACCGGGCGTACGAGCCAGTGATCCGTTGGGCGTTGCGGCAGAAGGGGGCAGTCATCGCCGCATCCGTGGCCTTGCTGGCGGGAGCGGGTCTGCTGTTCACCCAACTCGGCGGCGAATTCATCCCCACCCTCGACGAAGGCGATTTCGCCGTGGACACGCGGATGCCCACCGGCTCCTCGCTGAGTTCGGAGATTGAGTTGACGCTGAAGGCCGAGAAAATACTCCTTCAAAAATTTCCTGAAGTGAAGGAAATCGTCGGCAAGGTGGGCGCGTCGGAAGTGCCCACCGACCCCATGCCCATCGAAGCCGCCGACATGATGGTCATTCTGAAAGACCGCGACGAATGGACGTCGGCAAAAACCCGCGACGAACTGGCCGAAAAAATGAGCGAGGCCCTCGCCGTCATTCCCGGTGCCTACTTCGACTTCCAGCAGCCCATCCAGATGCGCTTCAACGAACTGATGACGGGCGTGAAATCGGACATCGCCGTGAAGATTTACGGCGAAAACCTGGACCTGCTTTTCCAGAAAGCCACCGAATGCGCCCGGCACATCCAGAAAATCCGGGGCGTGGCCGACTGCAAGGTGGAGCCGATTCAGGCCCTGCCCCAGATGGTCGTCAGCTACCGTCGCGACCGCGTGGCCCAGTACGGCGTCAACGTGGCCGACCTCAACGCCCTCGTGCGCACGGCTTTCGCCGGGCAGGAGGCGGGCGTGGTGTTCGAGGGCGAGCGGCGGTTTGCCCTCGTCGTGCGCCTCGACAGCGCTCAGCGGCAGGACCTCGACAACCTGCGCAACCTCACCGTGTCCCTGCCGGGCGGCGGGCGCGTGCCGCTCAGCGAAGTGGCCGACATCGGCCTGCGCCCGGCCCCCACGCAGATTTCCCGCGACGACACCCGCCGCCGCATCACCATCGGCATCAACGTCCGGGGCCGCGACGTGGAGAGTCTGGTCGAAGAAATTCAGCGAACCATCGAGGCGAAGGTCAGCCTGCCACCCGGCTACGCCTACCGCTACGGCGGGGCCTTCGAAAACTTGCAGGCGGCCAAAGCCCGGCTGGCCGTGGCCGTGCCGATCTCGCTGGTGCTCATTTTCGTGTTGCTGTTCCTCACCTTCCGCCAACTCCGCGAAACGCTCCTCATTTTCACCGCCATTCCGATGGCCGCCGTGGGAGGCGTGCTGGCCCTCTGGCTCCGCGACATGCCCTTCAGCATTTCGGCGGGCGTGGGGTTCATCGCGCTGTTCGGCGTGTCGGTGCTCAACGGCATCGTGCTCATCGGGCAGTTCAACCACCTCGAACACGAGGGCGTTACCAGCATCCGCGAGCGGATTCTTCAGGGCGTGAACATCCGCTTCCGCCCCGTGCTGATGACGGCGGCGGTGGCTTCGCTGGGCTTTCTGCCGATGGCCCTTTCCAACTCCGCCGGGGCCGAGGTGCAAAAACCCCTCGCCACGGTGGTCATCGGCGGGCTGCTTTCGTCCACCCTGCTCACGCTCGTGGTGCTGCCGGTGATGTACGGGGTTTTTGTTCGGAAAAAAACCGGTTCTGAATCATGAAAATTTTTGAAAAAAACGGGCTTCGCGGGAGTGAGGCGGCGCGCAACCCGCTCGCGACCCACCCCCCAACCGCACTCTCCCACCGCACCCCCTCCCAGGAGGGGACTAAATTCCGCTGCTTGTTTTTCTCGTGTCCGGAATGTGCCTTTAATCCCCTCCTGGGAGGGGGTGCGGTGGGTGGTGCAGTTGGGGGGTGGGTGCGCGCCGGGGTTGCGAGCCTGTTTCTTCTCACTATTTTCCCCAGCAAGGCCCAGCGTCCCCTCACGCTCCAGGCCGCCCTGCAAACCGCCCAGCAGCAAAGCCAGTTGTTGCAAACTGGTGCTCTCGAAATCCGCCAGCAGCAGGTCCTGCGCCGGGCGGCGTTCGACGTGCCCCGCACCTTCGCCGACGTCGCCTACGGTCGCACGCAGGTGTTTTCGCGAAACGACTACACCGTCGGCCTCGTGCAAACCTTCGCCTGGCCGGGCCTCTACCGCGCCCAGGCCGACCTGGCCGACCGGAGCACGGCCCTCGCCCAAAACCGCCTCCGCCTGAGCCGGGTCGAACTGGCCGGGGCGGTGAAAAGTACATTTTACGCCTTGCTCCTCACCCAGCGCCGCCTCGACCTTTCGCTCCGACAGGATTCGCTCTACCAAACCGCCGCCCGCGCCGCCGCCGTGCGCTACCAAACCGGCGAAACGAACAAGCTGGAGGAGGTCAGCGCCGAAGCCCGCCTCCGCGATATCCGCAACCGGCAGGCCAGCCTCCGGGCCGACCTGAGCACCCAGTTCCAAACCCTGCAAGCCTTGCTCAACACCCGCGACTCGCTGGCGGTTGATTTCCAGACCCCGTCCAAACGTCCCCTCCCCCCCGATTCGCTGCTGCTCGAAAACAACCCGCAGTTGGCGGTTTTGCGGCAGCAAACCACCGTCAGCGAACAGCTCACCGCCGTGGAGCGCCAACGCCTCAAGCCTGACCTGCGCGTGGGCTGGCTCAACCAGAGCATCGAAGGCCGACACAACCAGAACGTGGTGCAGGCGGGCGTGGGTATCCCGGTTTTCGCCGGGGCGCAGAAGGCCCGCATCGAAGCCGCCGCCCTCGGTACTCAGGCCGCGCAGAGCCAACTGGCCTACACCACCCGCCAGCTCAGCGGGCAGTACGCCGGGCTTTTGCAACAGCTTCAGAAATTCCAGCGCTCGTTGACCTACTACGAAAGCACCGCCCTGCCCCAAGCCGACCTGATTCTCGACACCGCCCTGAAAAGCTACCGCGCGGGCGACATCGAGTACGTGGAGTTTTTCCAGAACGCCCAGCAAGCCTGGCAACTCCGCGAAGCCTACCTCACCGAACTCGAACGCTACAACCAGGCCGTGATTGACCTGGAAATTTTATTGGGTTATGAAAATTGATGCTAAAAGCGTCTCCGAACGCAGCAACACCGAGAGGAAAAGATCGCCCCGCAGCGGCGGACCGCCCCCACCACGTCATTGCGAGCGGAGGTTGACAATTCAAGTGAAACGAGAATTGTCAACCGGAGCGAAGCAATCCCCAATCGAAGACCAAGAGAGTTTTCACCGAGCCCGTTTTCATTCCGACGGTTTTTGGCCGAAGCTATTTTGGCAGGTGGCGGGGGATTGCTTCGCTCCGGTTTTTGAAATTCCGCTTTGCGTCTTTCAAAAACCTCCGCTCGCAATGACGTGGTGTAGAAAATTTTTTGGGGCTTTGAGTTTTTTTCTCGCCATTTTCTCCGCCTGCACCAATCCCACCCCCGACGAAAACGCTACCGCCGAGTCCCCCGAGAAACCCACCGACCTCATCATCCTCACCGCCGCCCAGGCCCAACAAATCGGCCTGCAAACCGGCGGGCTGGACACGACGACCCTCAGCGACGAGGTGACGGCCAACGGCGTGGTAGACGTGCCCCCGCAGTACCTCGCGTCGGTGAGCCTGCCCATCGGCGGGTACGTACGGACGGTGCGCAAACTGACAGGCAGCCCGGTGGCGAAGGGCGAGGTGCTAGCCACGCTCGAAAGCCTGGAGTTCATCCAGCTTCAGCAGGACTACGCCCAGGCCCGCAGTCGCCTGGTGTTCCAGAACGAAGAACTGGAGCGGCAAACCACCCTCAACGAGCAGGAAGTCGGAGCGCGGCGGCGGTTGCAGCAAGCCCGCGCCGAGTACGAACAAACGCGGGCGCTGGTCGGTGGGCTGGAAGCCCGGCTCCGCCTGCTCGGCGCGCCGCTGGAGGCAATTCGGGCGGGGAACGTCACGACGGCGCTTTCGGTGAAATCGCCCATCGCGGGCAACGTGCAGCACGTCAACGCGACGTTGGGCAAAAACGTCGGCCCGCAGGACGTGCTGTTTGAAATCGTGGGCACGGCGCACAAGCACCTCGAACTGAAGGTGTTCGAGAAGGACGCGGCCAAGATTCAGAACGGGCAGAAAATCCGGATGCTCAGCCCCTTCGCTACCGACGGGACGGTCTTTCTGGTCGGGAAAACCCTGGAAGGCGAGGCCAAAACGCTCAACATCCACGGCCATGTGACCGACCCCGCCGCCGAACGTCGGCTCCTGCCCGGCATGTACGTGGCCGCACGCGTGCTCACCGGCAGCCGCCGCGCCGCGACGTTGCCGGATGAAGCCCTGGTCAGCGAGGGCGACGCGCGGTACGTTTTCGTCCAGGAAAAACCGTTGACGTTTCGGAAAATTTCGGTGAAAACGGGGCGGAGCGAAGGCGGACGGACGGAAGTACTGAATGCGCCGATTGGCAAGCTCATCGTGCGGCAGGGCGCGTACATGCTCCAGGCGACGACGCAAGGCGGCGAGGAGGAAGACTGAGCGCCGACTGCCCCGTCAGCTAGAGCAGACGGGCTTTAGCGGACGGGCCGCAGGCCGACTTTCGGACGAACGGCACCAACAACCCGCCCGTTTTTCCCGTTCTTTGTCCATTCGTTTTCACCGATTTCCACACCATGCAGTTTAAATTCACTTCGATGGCGCTGGCGGCTTGCCTGCTGACCGGCTCCGTCGCGTTTTCGCAGAAACCCAAAACGGCCCCCAAGGCCCTGGCGAAAGCCGCTACCAAAACCGCCACCGCTGCCCGCGCCCCCGAATTCAGCATTCCCCAGGCCGACGTCGAAGCGCACATCCGCTTCCTGGCCGCCGACGAAATGCTGGGCCGCCGCACGGGTTCGACCACCAACCTCGTCGCCGCCCGGTACATCGCCGAGCAGTTCCGGCACCTGGGCCTCAAGCCCGCCGGGCCAGATGGCAGTTTTTACCAGGCCGTGCCGTTTGAGGAAGTCAAACCCGGCACTGGGGGCTTTCTCGTGGCGGGCCGCGACACGCTCCGGCAGGGGGCCGATTTCATCCAACTCGAAGGCGACCGCGCCAGCCTGCCCAGTGCCCCGGTGGTGTTCGCGGGCTACGGCTGGGTGGACGCCGCCAAAGGCCACGACGACTACAAAAACGTGGATGTGAAGGGCAAAATCGTGGTCGTGACCATCGGCACGCCCGACGCCAAATCGCCGAACGAGATTTTCGGGGCGACGGAAAAGAAAACCGCGATGGCCGCCGAACGGGGTGCCGCCGCGCTGGTGGAAATCTTCGCTTTCCCCGTACCCTGGAAAACTGTCGTGCAGTACTTCGGCGGCGAAAGCATGCGCCTGGCTGACCCGGACAAGAAAAAAGCCACCATGCCCCACCTCTGGCTGAGCGGGTCGGCCAAGAAGTCCGTGCCCAACACGCTCGCCGCCATGACGCTCAACGTGCCCGGTTCCAACCGCCGCACCGTGATGTCGCCCAACGTGGCAGGCATCATCGAAGGCACCGACCCCGCGCTCAAATCGCAGTACGTCGTGCTGACGGCCCACTACGACCACGTCGGCGTGGGCAAGCAGGGCGGCGGCAACTACACCCCCGCCGACAGCATTTTCAACGGCACCCGTGACAACGCCTTCGGCACCGCCGCCGTGCTGCTGGCCGCCAAAGCCTTCACCCAGCAACGGCCCAAACGGTCGTTGCTGCTCATTGCCTACACGGGCGAAGAACTGGGCCTGTTCGGCAGCGAGTACTACGCCGAACACCCGCTCGTGCCCCTGAAACAGACCGTCTTCAACCTCGACTGCGACGGCGCGGGCTACAACGACACCACCAAAGTGACCGTTATCGGCCTCAGCCGCACCGACGCCAAGCCGCAAATCGAAGCCGCCGCGCAGGCCTTCGGCCTGACGGCCATCGACGATCCGGCCCCGGAGCAAAACCTCTTCGAGCGGTCGGACAACTTCAATTTTGCCAAAAAAGGCGTCCCCGCCCCCGATTTCGCGCCGGGCTTCACCAAGTTCGACGCCGAGATTTTCAAGTATTACCACCAGGTGACCGACAACCCCGACAGCGTCAGCTACCCCTACGTGCTGAAGTACTGCCAGGCGTTCATCCACGCCGGTCGCCTCATCGCCAACCGCCCCACGGCCCCCAAGTGGACCCCCGGCGACAAGTACGAGAAGGTGGGGCAGGAGTTGTACGGGAAGTGAGTTGTTGGTTGATGGTTGTCAGTTGTTGGTTTGCATTTCAAAAAGAACCCCGCCAGTTGCCTGGCGGGGTTTTTCGTAAAATTCCCGAAGAGCTGTCAACGAACAACCAGCAACTGACAACCAACAACTTACTCACCGCTGGTGATGATACAGCAAAAAAAGGAACAAGCCCAGCCAGAGTACGTCCACGAAGTGCCAGTAGAGCGCGGCGAGGCGGACCTGGAGTTGCTTGGGCGGGTTGACGCTGTACACGAAGGCATCCACGTAGCTGCGGCGGCGCAGGGCTTCGACGAGCAGAACGCCCATCACCACCAGCCCACCGAGTACGTGCGCAATGTGCAGCCCCGAAAGCAGGTAGATGAACGCCCCGGCGGCGTTGCGGCTCAGCACCACGCCCTCCACCATCATGTCGCGCCAGCCGAGGAGTTGCAGGGATATGAACGTCAGGCCTAAACCAAAGGTGGTCGACAGCAGCAGCCGGTAGTGCAGGAATCGCTCGTGACGGAGCGCCCGGCGAGCGGCGTGAAACGTGAAACTGCTCACCACCATCACCGCCGTGCTGGCCCAGAACACCCGGGGCAGGCTCACATCCACCCAATCCTTGCCACTTTGCCGCACCAGGTAAGCCATCAGAATGAAGGCAAACACCAATGCGCTAGCCAGCACGCCCAGTTTGAGCATGAACGCCAGCGGCTCCCGGCGGCGGGTGAGCCACGGTTCCGGATTGGCCTGTTTTTGGATACGCGATTCAGCCATGACGAATGCAGAATGGCGACAGTGCAACGAAATTATAAACTTATCAACTCGGAAGATATACCCGATCACGCATTTTGCTACGACAGGAACCCCTGCCAGACCGAATGGTTTGAAAATAGCGGCGAAAGGTCAGTTTCCTGCGAAAAAAAACCGTACACCGTCGAGCCGGAGCCGGTCATGCTGGCGTAAAACGCCCCGGCCTCGTACAATTGCCGCCTGATTTCCCCAATCGCCGGGTAGCGGGGCAGCAGACTTTCCTCGAAATCGTTTCGCACCGCGTCGCGCCACGTTTCGCGGGGTTGCTGGAGGAGCGTCCGCAGGTCGTCGGTAGGGCGACGGGGTACCACGCCCGCGTAGGCTTCTGCCGTCGAAACGTGGATGCCGGGGTTGACCAGCACTGCCCATACGCCCGCCAGCGAGAGCGGCATCTCCTCGAATTCATCACCTTTCCCAAAGCAAAATCGGGGGCGGTTTTTCACGAAAAACGCGCAGTCGCTGCCGAGTCGTCGAGCATAGGCTTCAAGAATTTCGTCTGACAGGCTGAGGCTAAACCGCTCGTTCAAACCCCGCAGCGTGAACGCCGCGTCAGCCGAGCCGCCGCCGAGGCCGGCCCCGATCGGGACGGCTTTGTGCAGGTGGAGGTACACGGGCGGCAGGTTGTGGTCGGTTTTCAGCAGAAAGTACGCCTTCAGGCACAGATTCGTTGCCTCGTCGCCGGGAATCGGCAGGCCGGTGCTGCGGAAACTTGTCGTTTGGGCGGGCAGGATTTCGAGCACGTCGGTCCAGCCCACGGGGTAAAATACCGATTCGAGGTTGTGAAAGCCGTCGGGCCGTCGTTCGGTGATGCGAAGGCCGAGATTGATTTTGGCGTTGGGGAAGAGAATCATGGGTTGCAAAGAAACGCGGCGGTTTTCGTTTTTTTGCACCTTGAAAAATATGGGAACACGGATTGGACGGATGCCTTCGGCAACACGGATAAACACAGATTATTGATTCGTGAAAATCCGCGTTGCCGAAGGCATCCGTCCAATCCGTGTTCCAACTCGTACATGACCCTTCCCGAAATCTTCGACTCCTTCAACCGCCTCAACGTCCTCATCCTCGGTGACATCATGCTCGACGCTTACGTGTGGGGCAAGGTCGAGCGCATATCGCCCGAAGCGCCGGTGCCCGTCGTGGTGGCCCAGCGCCGCGAATTCCGCCTCGGCGGCGCGGGCAACGTGGTGCTCAACGTGGCCGCCCTCGGCGCGAAGGCCGTGATTTGCTCGGTGGTGGGCCGCGACGGCTATGGCGACCAGCTTTTACGAATTCTGGACGAAAACGGCCTTTCCCGCGAGGGCATTCTGCAAAGCGACGAACGCATCACGACCGTGAAGGAGCGCATCATCGCCGGGTCGCAGCAGGTGGTGCGGGTGGACACCGAAACCGACCGTCCCATCGCCGAACCCGACCGCCGGGCGCTGGTCGAACGGGCCAAGCAACTCGCCGAAGCCGCCGACGTGATTATTTTTGAAGACTACGACAAGGGCGTACTCAACGCCGAGACCATCGCTGAGGTGACGGCCTTCGCCAACGCCCGTGGCATCCCGACGGTGGTGGACCCGAAAAAGCGGAATTTCCTGCACTACCACGAGGTGACACTGTTCAAGCCCAACTTGAAGGAACTCCGCGAGGGCCTCAACCTGACCGTGAACGGAAAAAACCCCGCCGAACTCGAAGCCGCCGTGGCCCGGCTCAAAACCACGCTCCGCGCCCAAGGTACGCTCATCACGCTCTCCGAGCGGGGCGTTTTTATTGATTTTCAGGAAGAAAAACACCACCTCCCCGCCCACGTCCGGCAAATCGCCGACGTGTCGGGAGCGGGCGACACCGTCATCAGCATCGCCGCCTGTGCCCTGGCCTTGGGCCTGCCGCCCCGCCAACTGGCCGCCTTGGCCAACCTCGGCGGTGGCCTGGTGTGCGAGTTCGTCGGCGTGGTGCCTATCGACAAGCAGTTGCTGCTCGAAGAGGCTCAACGAGAAGGAATTTGAAAACCGTTTAGCGTTCAGCGTTTAAGGTTTCAATTCAGCACAACGCTACAACTCTAAACGCTGAACACTAAACCCTTAAACTTCGCCGCATGTACCTCCCAAAGCAGTTCGAAGAAACCGACTGGCCTGCCGTCGCGGCGTTCGTCCGCGAATTCAGCTTTGGCCTGCTCGTCACGACCGGCCCGGACGGGCTGCCCACGGCCACGCACCTACCCCTCGAACTGGTCGAAAACGGCGACCAGCGCACGCTGCGCGGCCACCTCGCCCGCGCCAATCCGCAGTGGAAACACTTCGGCGCGCGCCCGGCCCTGGCGGTTTTTTCGGAACCCCACGCGTACGTTTCGTCGTCCTGGTACAACCACGTCAACGTGCCCACGTGGAATTACCTCGCCGTGCACGCCTACGGCCCGGTGCGGGTGGTCGAAGGTGACGAACTCGTGGAGCAAATGCGCCAGCAAGTGACGCGTTACGAAGCAAACCGGACGAATGCGTTCGCGCTGGAAAAATTCTCTGAACACGAACTCCATCAGCACCTGCGGGGGCTGGTCGGGTTTGAAATGACGCTTGAAACCATCCAGGCCAAAGCCAAACTGAGCCAGAACCGCGACGATGAAAGCTACCGGAACGTGGTGGCCCACCTGCGCGAAAGCGAAGATTCGGCCGTTCGGCGCGTGGCCATGGAGATGGAAAAACGCCGACCCTATGCTTGATTTTCTCACCCTCACCCGCGAAGGGTACGAACTTTCTACCGACCCCGCCCGCCTCCAGCCCGCCGTCGTCCACGACTACCTGACCCACCACTCGTACTGGGCCAAAGGCATTCCGCCCGAAACCGTCCGGCGTTCCCTCGAAAACTCGCTCTGCTTCGGCCTCTACCGGGGCGAGGCGCAGGTCGGTTTTGCCCGCGTCGTCAGCGACGGGGCCACGTTTGCCTACCTGGCCGACGTGTTCGTGCTGCCCGACCACCGGGGCCGGGGCCTGAGCAAGTGGCTCGTCGAAAGCATCCTGGCGCACCCCGGGTTGCAGGGCCTCCGCCGCTGGATGCTCGGCACCGCCGACGCCCACGGGCTGTATGCGCAATTCGGCTTTACCCCGCTGGCTGCGCCCGACCGGTTCATGGAAATCGCCCGACCCGGCATCTACCAGAAGTTCACCGAATAATCCAAGCTTTTTTTGGAACGGTCAGCCCCCTTGCGTCGGTTTTTTCGCTACGTTTGCAAACTCTATCAAACTTATAGAGATACAGGATTTACGGCGAAAACCACTTACCGGGATGCAAAGCTTCCGCACCGAACTCGAAAACCCCGTCGTTGACAAAGAAATCGTGGACCTGGCGCGCAAAATTGCCCTGTTCCGCGAGGGGAAAATCCACGAAGAAAAATTCCGCAGCCTCCGCCTGGCCCGCGGCGTGTACGGCCAGCGGCAGCAAGGCGTGCAGATGGTGCGGATCAAACTGCCCTACGGCCGCCTGACGTTCAACCAGTGGCGGCGTATCGCCGACATTTCCGACGAGTATTCGACGGGTAACCTCCACCTGACCACCCGGCAGGACATCCAGATTCACTTCGTCAGCCTCGACCGCACGCCCGAACTCTGGGCCAAGCTCGCCGAGGACGACATTACCCTCCGCGAAGCCTGCGGCAACACCGTACGCAACGTGACGGCCTCGCCCACGGCGGGCATCGACCCGGCCGAACCCTTCGACGTGACGCCCTACGCCGACGCCACCTTCCGATACTTCCTGCGCAACCCAATTTGCCAGGAAATGGGCCGCAAGTTCAAGATTTCGTTCTCCAGCAGCGAGGAAGACACCGCCCTGAGCTACATCCACGACCTGGGCTTCATTCCGAAAATCGTGGACGGCCAGCGGGGCTTCAAGGTGCTCGTCGGCGGCGGATTGGGGGCTCAGCCCATGCTGGCGCATGTGTTTCACGAATTTTTGCCCGAAAACCTGCTCATCCCGACCGTCGAGGTCGTGCTGCGCGTCTTTGACCGCCACGGCGAGCGCAACTCCCGCCACAAGGCCCGCATGAAATTCCTCGTCGCCAAAATCGGGTTCGAGGAATTTAAGAAGTTGGTGGAGGCGGAGTGGAAGGCGTTGAAGAATAAAGAATTCAGGATTCAGGATTCAGAAGGCACCTTCAACGACCTCCTGGAGCGAGCAACGGATTCTGAATCCCGAATCCTGAATCCTGAATCCTACCAAACCTGGCTCGCCACCAACACCTTCGCCCAAAAACAGCCCGGCTACCACGGCGTGTACGTGCGGGTGTTGCTGGGCAACATTAGTTCCGACACCTCGCGGAGCCTGATTGAAAGCCTGCGCGGCTACGTGGCCGACGACGTGCGCGTGACCGTCAACCAGGGCCTGCTGCTGCGCTACGTGCCGACCGAGAACCTGCCTTACGTGTACGACGTGCTCGACCGGCACGGCCTGGCCGAACCGGGGGCCAACAGCATCAACCACATCACGGCCTGCCCCGGCACCGACACCTGCAACCTCGCTATTTCAGACTCGACAGCCATTTCGGTGCAGTTGGAGAAGGTCATGCGGGACGAGTTTCCCGACCTGATTTTCAACAACGCCATGCAAATCAAAATCTCGGGCTGCATGAACGCCTGCGGGCAGCACAGCATGGCCCACATCGGGTTCCACGGCTCGTCGCTGAAAGCGCCGGACAAGCGGGTGCTGCCCGCCCTCCAAGTGCTTCTCGGCGGGGGCACGCTGGGCGACGGCGCGGGGCGGATTTCGGACAAAGTCATCAAAATCCCGTCGAAACGCGGCCCCGAAGCCTTGCGCTGGCTGCTCCGCGATTACGACGCCAACGCCACCGACGGCGAGTATTTCAATAATTACTACGACCGCCAGGGCGAAAAATACTTCTACGCCCTACTGAAACCCCTCACCGACCTGACCAACCTCGAAGTCACCGACTTCCAGGACTGGGGCCAGGAGGTGGAATTCCAGACCGAAATCGGCGTGGGCGAGTGCGCCAGCGTCATCATTGACCTCGTGGCGACGCTGCTCTATGAAGCCGAAGAAAAGTGGGACTGGGCCCACGACGCCCTGCGCGAAAAGCGTTACGCCGACAGCATTTACCACAGCTACAGCGTATTCGTCTCGGCGGCGAAGGCATTGCTGCTCGACAAATCGGTGAACGCCAGCACCCAGCACGGTGTGATCCGCGAGTTCGACAAGCATTTCGTGGAAACGGGCGACTTCCGCTTCGAAGAAGGCCGCACATTCAGCGAGCAAACGCTCCAAATCAACCAGAACGAGCCGTCGGAAGCCTTCGCCGAGCGCTTTCTGGCCGAAGCCGCCGGCTTCGCCAAAGCCGCGAAGGCGTGGCGGGAGGAAGCCCTGACCGAAGCGCCGTTGGGGCGCTGAGGAAACCGCGTTCGCCGATGCAATCCGGGTAATCCAAGAATCCTGAAAATCGTGATTCAAACCAACATCACGCTCGTTGGAGCCGGGCCGGGCGACCCGGAACTCATCACCCTCAAGGCCGTCAAGGCGCTCCGCCGCGCCGACGTGGTGCTCTACGACGCGCTCATCGACGCCGCGCTGCTCGACTACTGCCGCCCCGGGGCCGAAAAGATTTACGTCGGCAAAAAGCCCGGCCAGAGCCACTCGCAGGACGCGATCAATTTTCTGATGGTCGAAAAAGCCCTCGCAGGCCTGCACGTCGTGCGGCTCAAGGGCGGCGACCCGTTCGTGTTCGGGCGGGGGCAGGAGGAGATTGAATTTGCGCGAAAATACGGCCTCGAAGTCGAGTACGTGCCCGGCATTTCGTCGAGCATCGCCGCGCCCGGTTCGGCGGGCATTCCGCTGACGGTCCGGGGCGTGAGCGAAAGCTTCTGGGTCGTGACCGGCACCAAATCCGACGGCTCGCTCTCGAAAGACCTTTGCCTGGCCCTCTGCTCCACGGCCACCATCGTCGTGTTGATGGGCATGAATAAGTTGCAGGCAATCGCCGACCTCTGCCGCACGCTGGGCAAGGCCGACCTCCCGGCGGCCATCATCCAGAACGGCACCACCCCCGACGAGCGCGTGGCCCTCGGTACGGCCTGGGAATTGCCCCGGCTGGCGCTGGAGCACAAGCTCAGCAACCCGGCGGTCATCGTGCTGGGCGAGGTGGTGAAATGTGGCCGTTTGGCTGAGGTGGAATCGGTCTTGAACGGCGTCGATTTGCATTCGTGAAACCCCGCCTCACCGTCGAATACTGCCCCCGCTGCGGCTGGCTGCTGCGCTCGGCCTGGCTGGCCCAGGAACTGCTCACCACGTTCACCGACGAACTGGGCGAAGTGGCCCTGCGGCCCTCGCCCGTGGCGGGCACCTTCAAGATTTTCCTGAACGACGAAGAAATTTTCGACCGGAAATCAGCGAACGGCTTTCCCGAAATTAAAGCCTTGAAGCAGCAGGTACGCGATCGCATCGCGCCGGGAAAGTCGCTCGGGCATTCGGAAAAATCAGCCTGACTCCGCGCTCAGGCGGAGGCTTCAGCCTGCATCGCTTCGGCCAGCAGGTGCCTGATTTTTTCCAGGTTCTGCTGCTTGCCGGTTTCGTAGTGCTGCTTGGCGTAATCGGTGAAGTAGTGGTGCTGGTTGTAAAAGTCCACGTTGATTTGCCACCATTTCGCCGGGCCGATTTCACCCGAGAAGTTGGAGAACTCCCGGCGCAGGTCCTCCGACCGCTCCAGGCCGTCGGCTGAAGCGAGGTGATACATGTCGGCGTCGCACATCACTTCTTCAAGCGAATTTTGCGGCAGTTGCGGCACCCGCGTGGCCAGAATGCAGCCCTCCACAAGTTGGATGCGGGCTTCGGGAATGCCTTTTTTTAGCAGAAACGCCCGTGCCTCCACCGCCGACTGCTCCTCGTGGCCCTTCTGACCGATGGACGCGTACCCCAGGTCGTGCATCCAGGCCGCCAGCAGTACCGTCTCGAGATCTTCGTCGGTCAGCCGACTGCCCCGTCCAATCCGCGTGGCCGCCCGCACCACCGCCTGAGTGTGCACGTGGTTGTGGTAGGCAAACGTGGCGGGCAAAGGCAACAGCACCGATTCGGCGAGTTGCCGGGTTTGGGCGAGGAGGGGCGTTTCCATGTTCATATTGGTATTGGGGCGATGCCTGCAAGGTTGAAATTTTTCCTCAATTTTCCGAAACATGAAAATCGTGCCTTTGATTGCAGTTCTGTCCGGGCTTTTCCTGGCCTGCCAGTCGCGCCGTGCCGACCACCAGGAGGTGGTCAACGAAACCCCGGTGCTTCAGCCCCCAGCTTACGACCTCGACCATCCCACGGCCCGCCACGACCTGCCCAGAGCCCTGCGTGAAGTATCGGGACTGACGTTCTACCGGGACAACCAACTGGCCTGCGTGCAGGACGAAGACGGCGACCTGTTTTTGTTCGATGTGGAAAAAGGAAAAGTCACCGAGCGGCTGCACTTCGGCCCGGCAGGCGATTACGAGGGCGTCGAATACGCAAATGGGAATTTTTACGTTCTCCGCAGCGATGGGCTGATATTCGTGATTCGTCCCGATGACGACACGTTCCGGCCCGGCGGCGTGCTCTTCGACGGCACCCGCGACGTGGCTACCTTGGCCCCCGCCCTGCCGCCGGGCAGCGACGTGGAGGGCCTCGGTTACGACCCCCGCACCAAGCGCCTGCTCATTGCCCTTAAGGAAACCCCCAGTGAGACGAAGCGCTACGTGTATTTTTATGATTTTGGCAGGAAAGTGGCCTGGAAGGGCCTTGTGCTTTCACCCCTGAAAGTGGAGCAAGAGGCCGGGCTGAGTGGCAAGGACGCCAACCTGAAACCCTCAGGCGTGGCGGTGCATCCGAAAACCGGCGAGCTGTACGTGCTGGCCGCTGAGGGGGCCAAACTGCTCGTGCTCGACCGCCTGGGCATCATCCGCTCCGTGGCCCGCCTCGACCCGAACACGTTCCGCCAGCCCGAGGGCCTTTGCTTCACGCCCGACGGCACGCTGTTCATCGCCAGCGAAGGCAAGGACGGCGAGGGCTACCTGCTGAAGTTTACGGCAACCCGTTAATCCGTCGGTTACTTTCCACCCACCACCACTTCCTGCAACGAATCCAGCGCCAGGTACTGCCGGGCCGTTTCGCGCACGTCCTCCGCCGTTACGTCCCGCAGGTGTTCGACGTAGGTTTCATAAAAATCGGCGGGCAGGTCGTCAAAATAAATCGTTTTGAGCCGGTCGGCGATCTCGAAGGGCGTGTTGAGCGAGCCGACGAAAGCCCCCAGCATGTAATTCCGCACGGTTTCGAGTTCGTCAACGGGCACGAGTTCGGTTTGGAGCAACCTGATTTCCTTCCGGATTTCGTCGAGGGTCTGGGTGGTGTTTTCCTTTTTCACGTCGGTGCCAATTGTGAAGTAGCCCTCGTGGGTGAGGCTGGTCAGGCTGGAGTGGATGCCATAGGTGAAGCCCTTGTCTTCGCGGATGTTTTTCATCAGCCGCGAGCCAAAGTACCCCCCCAGCACTTCGTTGAGCACCAGAAACCGGAAGTAGTCGGGATGACGGCGGTTAAAAAGCCGCTTGCCCACCCGCACTGTTGACTGCACACTATCGGGGCGCTCGATCAGTTCGGGCGTGTGGCTGGTGACCCGCACCGGATGTGCGGGCGATTTCGGCAGTTCCTGGGAGATTTTCTCCGTCCCGAACGTACCATTCAACCATTTCACCTCCACCTCCGATACTCGCCCGGATAGAAACACCGTGAAAGGCTGATCAGCGAGGTGTTTCTCGTAGAAATCAACTACCGTTTCACGCGTGACGGCTGCGATGGCCTCATCCTGCTGGCTGCGCCCGTAGGGATGGCTGGGACCGAATACCCGCGCCTTGAACCGCTGCGTGGCCACAAAGGCCGTTTTTTCCAGGTTCACCTTCAGGTTCTGGCGGGCGATGGACTTTTGGGTTTGCAATTCGTTTTCCGGAAAAACAGGTTCGTGGAGCACCTCGCGCAATACGGGGAGCAACACGGGCAGATGCCGGGCCAGGCAGTACACGGTCAGGCTCGAACGGTCGTTGCCCGGTGTAAATTCCGTAAAGGCTCCGTACTGGTCGAAGGCCTCGCTGATCTGGGCAGCGGTGCGGTGACGGGTTCCCTCGTTGAGCATCCGGATGGCGAACTGAGCCGCACCGGGGGTAGTTTCATGCCAGGCACCAGCCCGGAAAATGAGTTCGAGGCGCACCACGGGCTGTTCTCCGGCATTGACCACCCGCAGAGGCAGGCCGTTGTCAAGGGTATAGGCTTGGGCGGTCGGAACCGTGACGTGCTGGATGGTTTGAAAGGCAGGGGGCTGGGTGCGATCGGGGTGCGTCATGCGTTGTAAAAATCAAACGGAGTTCCGGGTGGGAACTCCGTTTGAGAGAAAGAAAATCGATTGCGCTTATTCTTCGTCGTCGCCAGGCTCTTCCACGCGAGTGCCTTTGTCGAAGCCGATGGAGAGCGTCAGGCGGAGCGTGTTGGCCAGGGGGCTGTTCTGCCCCTGCGGAAACAGGTAGGCGAAGTCGAGCGCGTATTTGCTGTAGTGGACACCAATACCTGCCGTAACAAAGCGGTAACCGCCTTTGGGCTGGTTGTAGAACCCGACCCGCGCCGCCAGAATGTCGCTGTACCAGTACTCGGCCCCTATGGCTTGATTAAATTCCCTCAGTTCTTCGCTGAACCCGCCCGGCGCGTCGCTGAACGAACCGAAGATACCGCCGAGTGTGGTGAGTTTGGCCGGGTCGCGTCCAGCCAGGATCACCCCCGTGTTGTTGGGATCGTACTGGGGCGGAGTGGGCACCATCAGTTTGTTGAGGTCCACCGTGAACGTGAGCGAGTGCTGGTCGGCTAAGCGGGTGGTCACGGCCGTGCCCAGTTTCAGGTTGGTCGGAATGAAATTGCGGCTCTGGTTCGGCCCACCGTACGAAATGCGTCCGCCGAGGTTGGAAATCAGCGCGCCGAAGTTCCAGTACGTGTTGCGTTCGCGGTTACCGTGGTAGTACAGGCCGATGTCGCCCGCCACGGTATTTCCCGGCTTGAGCGCAATGCCGTTGAGCACCTGGTCGCCGGCTAAGTTGGAGTTGATGTACCGCAGGCTCAGGGCGAGGGCCAGGCGCTGCGAAAGCCGCCGTCCGTAGGTGGCCGCCGCGCCAACTTCATAGGAATTAAACTGCCCGATGTTGGTGCCGACGTTGTTCGTGAATTGGATCAGGCCCTGGTTGTTGTAGTTGAGCGACAGGCCGATGAATTGGTTGTTGCCCAGCTTTTTGTAACCCGACAAGTAGCTCAGCCACATGTCGTCGAGGCCGAGGTTGCGCAGCCAGGGGGTGTACGACAGCGACAGGCCGGAATGGTCGGGGGCGAAAATAAGTTTGGCCGGGTTCCAGAACAGCGCGTTGGCATCAGTGGGCGAAAGTGCCACGCCCGCCTCACCGAGAGCGGCCGAACGGGCATCAGGCGTGATGGTCAGGAAGGGAACCGCCGCATAGGGGATTCGGTCGGCATTGGTTTGCGCGCTCAGAGTCGTGCCACCCTGGGCCAGGGCCGCCGAATGCAGCCCAACACTAGCGAGTCCCGCAAGGGTTGCCACCGAAAGCAGGCGGGTACGGAAACGCGTCATACGAGGTTGGTTCAAAATGGGGGTTGGGTTCGGGTAGGAAGTCGGGCCATTGCGTTCCGCGCAACGGAAGCGTTTTTACGTGTTGGTTTCTAATTTTTTGAGTAAAAAATTTCCCTATCGTAAAAACTAATAACGGTAAAACAATCCCGATCAGCGGGCCAGGATCAATTTGCCAGCGCCCCACTGCTGGCGGCCCGTTTGCAGGGAGCGGGCAAAAATACGATAAAAATACAAACCACTCGCCAGGTTAGTCCCCGAATCGCCCCGACCGTCCCAGGTCAGCACGGCCAGCGGCGACTCCGCCCGGTCGGTTACGGCGTGCAGGCGGCGCAGCACCCGGCCCGTCCCATCGAAAATTTCAGCTTCCAGTTCAAGGTCATCGCCGGAGGCATCGTGTTCGAGCCGAAAGGTGGTTTGGTCCTGAAACGGATTGGGCAGGTTGACAACGTTGCGCAGCGAAGAATTGGTACGTTCGCTCACTGAAAAATTCAGCGTTGCCTCGGCGGCGTTGTCGGCCACGTCCCAGGCTTTCAGCCGGAGCACATGCCGACCAGCCTGTAGCGTCGGAAGCGCGTAGGTCAGGCTACCCGAGCGGGCATCGCCCGAATTCCCGATGTAGGCTTCGTTGAGCAAAACCGTCAGCGTGTCGTCGAGCGTCAGCGTCAAATCGCGGCTCAGGTTCAGGCCGGTGTCGTCGCGGAGGCGGGCCAGTAGGCGGGCATTGGGAGCCGTTTCGTTCCCATCGCGGAAGGTCGTGTCGTTCAAAAACAGTGTGATTTGCGGGGGCTGGGTGTCGGTCGGGTTGCCCGTCGGTGCGCCGCCTACCCACACGTCGGCAGCTCCGCCCGCGTCGCCCGCGCCGTCGGCGTGGCGGGCGTAAAAACTGATTTTCCCTTTACCGGGTCTTGAATCTACCGTTTTTGGCACGACGAACGACACCGAAAACCGTCCCTGGCGCACGGCTGCCGTGCCACTGAACAGCATCGCTTGCTGCACCTCGTAGCTCATGGCCGGGGCCGTTTCGGTGGCCGTGGTGCGTCGGGTGGTGGGTTTGTCGAATACCGTTACGGCAACGGTGCCCCCAAAACCCGCGTCGGGTCGGCCGTCAGGGCCGCGCACCTCGCCCAGCAGCGTTACCGTCCGCAGGGGCCGGAGCGTGTCGGGTATTTGGGCCAGAACCACGGATTGACTCGGAAACGCCAGCCGCATGGACGGATCACCGAGCAGGGCGAAGTTGCGGTTGACCGGTCCGCTGAGGCTCCGGTTTTTCGTCAGCCGCTGCACGTCGCCGAGGCGGGGCAGGGTGGTCCCCGCACCTGAAAACAGGCTGCGGTAAAACGCCTCGTTGACCAGAAAATTGGTGTTGGCAAACACCGCCCGCGTGGTGGTCAGCAGCCCGACGGCTCCGGCGCGGGGCAGCAGCAGAGCCAGCTCGGCCCCCGACACCTCGGCGGGGTTGTCGTAGCGGCCAAATTCGCAGGTGGCCGTCACAAGAAACGGCATCCGGTCGGCGTTGCGCCAACTGGCGATGTCGGCCCGCGTCAGGATTTGCTCCTCGGCCCACCCCGAGGTGCCGCCGTGGCCGGTGTAGTTGACCACGAGCGCGCCGTCCTGCACACGCCGGTTGAGGGCGTCGTTGACGGCCGGGGTTTTCTCGCCCGTCGCCGACAGCACGCGCGGAAACGCCCCGACGTAGAGTTTTTCGGGCAAAACGCCCGGCCGCGTCTGCCGCAGTTCCTGGGCCAGGCGGTCGGCGTCCTGTTGGTGGAGGTTGTAGTCGCCGTCGTCGGCGACGAACGCAATGCGCTGCCGCCACGGGCCGAGCGAGGCCGGGTTTTCGTAGCGAATCAATTTGTCCACCACGGCGGCGGCTTCGGCGGCGGTTTTCACCGGCAGCCGCCCGATACCCAGGTCGAGTTGGTGGTCGCCGGCGTAGGTTTCGGGCCATTCGCCTTCGGCATCGTCCAGAAATCCGAAATAATCGTCGGAGGAATAACTGTAAATCGGGTGCAGCGATTCGCGGCTTTCGTACACCGGCACGTAGCCTTCGGCAAAATTACCGCCCGTGCGGCCCCGGTAATCGTAGGTGGCGTCGCCGAACAAGAGCAGGTAATTCAAGGCCGAGGCCGGTTGGTTTTTCAGAAACCGCATGAAATCGCGCAGGGCGGTCGGGTCCGGCTGGCCGGAGGCAAATTCGTTGTACACCTCTTCCGTCGTGACCACCGCCGCGCGCAGCCCGTCGTGCTGGCGGCGAAACTGGGCAAGCCGTTCAGCCTGAGCACGAAACGCCGGGGCGGTTATTACGAGCAGGTCGGGCGCAGCCAGCCCGTGCAGGTTCTGGGCCGGAATGGCCCGCACCGACGCCGGTTCAAGGGCGTCTTTTTCCAGAAACGCCACGAACTCGCGCAGGGTGTCGGCGGGAGCGCCGAAGCGAGCCGCGCCGTTTTCAACCGAAAAACCCTGACCAACCGGGCGGAGCGGCCGGGTTACGTCCCACACCCGCAGGCCCGCCGGAGCCGCTGCAATTTGGTAGGTAACCGCCGGAACCTTCTGACTTTCCAGCGCCCGAAACTGGAGCAGCGCTCCACTCCAGCGCAGTTCGCGCCGGGCCTGCACGCGCATCCAGTTGAAGTACGCCTGCGCCGAGGCCTGTCCGGCCCGATTGTAACTCAGCACGAAGCGCAACGTCCCGTCGGTGGGTGGCGTGGCCAGTTGAGCGGAGAACGTACTGACCGCGTCAAGTCCCTTCAGGTCGTACCGTTCGCTCGTGACGGTACCGAACGTCTGCGTTCCGACCACCTGTCCGTTGAATTTTACTTGAACCTGGGTTTCGACCGGAGCCGCCGCCACGTTGGCCGTCGTGATGAGCAGAGGGGAATTGGGTACGAGGTTGGACAGGGGAAAACTCACGCCCAGATCGCCGAATGCGAGCGATTCGCCGTACCACTCCCGGCCCGAAGCCAGAATGTTGCGCAGGTCTTTTTCGAGAAAAACGAAGTCGTCGAAGGCCGTCAGCGCCGTGCTGGCCCCTACGCTGAGTTGTTCGGTGATGCGCAGCCCCGCACTTTCCCCGGCGTTTAAAAAGTAAAACGCAGTGTCGGAATACAGGTTGGTCTGGTGAATGAAGCGGCCCGTGGTAGCATCCAGTCGCACGGCGTGCGGGCCGCTGGAAAAGAACAAAACGTAATCGCCCTCGTCGAAACGTCCATCGCTTTCACCGACAACGAAAATGGCGTTCTCGGTTAGGTCGATGGCACGCAGAGCGGCGTTGGCCTGGGGCAGCATTCCACCGCCGTTGCCAAACAGGTGCAGCTTCCGGGGGTCGAGCCGACCGACGTCCAGCCCCGCTTTGCGCAGCAACGCCGCGTCCAACCGGTACACGCCCGGCTGGGTGACGCCGATTTTGAAACTGCCAGGTTGGGCCAGCACCGAAGCCGTCTGGGCCAACCCATCGAAGGCAATCGGCCAAAGAAGTCCAAAAACGAAAAGTTGGAGAAGTCGCACCAAAAAGGGCTGGTTTTGCGTCCGGAAAGGTAACGAATTTCGGGGGTCAGTTCGCGTGAGTTTCAGGCTTTCACCACTTGCGCGTGCCCCGGTACGGTATATTTCCGTCCTGTAGTAGCCTCGGTGCAGAGTGCCCTGGTGCGTCGGAGCGGCCCGCGCACAAACGTGCGGTTGTGCAGCAGGAAGGTCTCGCCCTCGCACACTTGTTGCACCGTAATGACTCCCTCGGCGGGCTGCTCCATGCCTTGCAGCGCCCGGGCCAGCGGTGGGTAACTGTTCGTTGCAGCGGTTGGATTCAATGCGTAAGCGCGCAATGGCTCAAGCACCTGAATCGAAAAAATCGCTTCCGTCAGCACAGGTTCAAGCAACGCGCGGAAGTTTTGCTTCCAGGCCGCGCCATGGGGCTGGGGTCGGCGACGCGATTGCTGTACGGTTATCACGTGCGCTACCTCATGCAGGTAGGTAATCAAAAAGGCCTCTGGGCTGAGGTTGGCGTTGACCGTCACCAGATGCCCTTTTACTGGGTCAACCCGGTGCGTACCCAGCCGAGTGCGCCGGGGACGGGTTACGCGCAGGGCAAATCCGTATTGCTGCCAGAGATGATCGCAGTAGGCCCCCGCCGGGGCAGGAACATGGCGGTCGAAAACAGTGCGGGAATCGGACGGATGAGGCATAAAAAAAAGCCTTAAAACTAAGGCTTCTTTTTTTGGGCTTGCAAGCTGATATTCGAAGAATGGCGCGACTTACCGGGTAGTGTCAGCAGCCATCGTGTCCGTGGCCATCGTGGTGTCCATGGCAGCAGCAGAAGCAGCGGTATCCATGCTCATGGCAGCCGTGGTGTCGGTCGAAGTGGTTTCAGCTTTCTTGCTTTCGCAGGCGGCCAGGCTAACCATGGTGCCCAGGAGGACTACGGTGAACAGTTTTTTCATTTTCTTACTGTGGTGTTTAAGGTTTGAGTTGCAAATTTAATACAATTGAAAATTATGCAAGTCATGGCTTCCATTTTTTTTGGAAATTCTTCGCCCGCTTTCAACAATGCCTAAAATACGCTGTTTTGCGATGTTTTATAGTGATAAAATACGGCGAGTAGCTCGTTTTTCCAAAATATCGTTGCTAAATTCTGGGAACCCGTTAAATATATTTTTTAGGAAAAGTACAAGTTTTGGTCTTTTACGAGGCAAGTTTACCGGATATACGCTTTGATGCGGTCGTAAAAACCTGTGCTTTTGAAGGTGAAGGTTTTATGCAGAATGTAGTTGCTCACGAAACTGGCACCCATGCCAAACAACAGAGCGCTGAACTCTTTCACGTTGATGCTACGGAGCTGCTTAGGGAGAAAACTGAGCGGAATTTGATAGAACATTTCACTGGGATGCAAGGCATCGAGGGTATTCAGCGCCAACCGAAATCCACCCACGGTGATCCCCCAGGAAAGCAGGGCAACAGCTCCAAACTTCACCATTTCGCGCCGGGTTTGCCCTGACCGCTTGGCGTCGAAGGCGAACAATTTTGTCAGCGTGAAACCCACCACAAACGAAACCAGGTACCCCAGGGCCACGGCTTCATCCGGCCCCATGTAATCCCGGAAAATGCCACCCGAGACGATTTGCACCACCGCGCCCGTACCCGCAACTAAGAAATAGGCAAGGACGTCCTTTCGATTCAGCAATTTTGAATTGGCCACAATGCAGGGTTGAAAGACCGGGGACCGGTTGAAATGGCTTTTGGATTTTGAGTTTCCGCCTAACCAACTACTAGGAACTGCAAAAACCCAAAATTCAAGAACTTAAAACAAATGATTCACCAAATCGGGAAACACACCCAGCAGGATGGTCAGGACGGTGGTGAGTACGATGATCACGCGGTACAGCGGCCGGATTTCGATGGCCTCGCCGTCGCCCGCCTTGAGGTACGCAGCGATGATGACCCGAAAATAATAGTAAATCCCGACCACCGACATCAGCACGGCGATCACCAGCAAGCTCGTCATGCCCCGGTCCACGGCGGTGGCGAATACAAAAAACTTGCCCCAGAATCCGGCCGTCAGCGGAATGCCCGCCAGCGAGAGCATCGACACGGCCAGCGCGAAGGCCAGCAGGGGGCTGCGTTTGGCCAGGCCGTTGAAGGCTTCGTAGCGTTCGTCGGGGCGGCCGTCCACGGGTTTCTGCTCCGAAACCAGCATCAGCACGCCGAAGGCCGTCACCGTGGCGACCGAATAGGCCAGCGAGTAAAACAAAATCGCCGAGGCCGACTGCCGCGTTTGCGCCGCCAGGGCGATGAGCAGGTAGCCCGCGTGCGAGATGCTCGAATAGGCCAGCATCCGCTTCACGCTGTTCTGGTACACGGCGGTGATGTTACCCACCAGCAGCGTCAGCACGGTGATCACGCTCAGCACCTGCCACCAGTACCCGTACACGCCCCCGAACGAAGCCGAGAGAATCCGGTAGAGCGCCGCGAACCCGGCCGTTTTCACGACCGTGGACATGAAGGCCGTGAACAGCGTCGGTGCCCCGTCGTACACGTCGGGCGTCCAGAAGTGGAAGGGCGCGGCCGAGACTTTGAACAGCATCCCAACCAGCAACAACAGCAAGCCCACGTACAGCAGCGGCGACACGCCGAGGGCGCGGGCGTTGGCCGTGTACGCCCCGATGCCCGACAGGCTGAACGAGCCGGAGGCCCCGTACACCAGCGCCAGCCCGAACAGGAAAACGCCCGTCGCGAACGATCCCATCAGGAAATACTTCAGCGCGGCTTCGTTGGAACGGAGGTTGCGTTTGTCGGTGCCCGTCAGCACGTACATGGCTACGGAGAGAATTTCCAGCCCGACGAAGAGCATAATCAGGTTCTCAAACCCGACCATCATCATCGCCCCCACCACCGAAAACAGCATGATGGCGTAGTACTCGGCGGGATGCGTGTGCTCTTCGTCCTTGCCGAAAGTGCGCGACAGCGCCACGACGAGGAAGGTCGTCAGCAGGATGATGCCGGAGAAGTTGATGAACTGGTTGTTGGTCCGCAGCATGTTGCGGAACCAGAGGTACTGCTCGTTCCAGTCGAGGAGGTTGGCGGCGAAGGCCAGCGCCACGAACAGCAGCGTGGCCGGCAGCAAGATCCGCCGCGACGACCGCAGGAACCCCAGGAACAGGTTGAGGATGCCAAAGAGGGATAGGGAAATGATGGAAAGCATCGTTGGGTCGTTATTCGTTCATGGTTAATCGTTATTCGTTCATGGCCAATGAGTTAATCGGGTACGATTAACCGATAACCATGAACGAATAACTTTTTTACTTCACCATGCTTTGCAGCAACTGCGCCACCGCCGGTTCAGTCAGCCGGAGGAACGCATTCGGATTCAGCCCGATGGCGAACACCATCACGGCCAGGGGCAGCAGGGTCAGTTGCTCGGTCAGGGTCAGGTCGGTGAAATGCTGGGTCAGGCCCGTTTTTTCGCCGAACATCGACTTCTGCACCATCCGCAGCATGTACACCGCGCCGAGGATGATCGTCAGCCCGGCCACGGCCCCCAACCAGGTGTTGTACTCGAACACCCCGCGCAGCAGCAGGAATTCGCCCACGAAGCCGTTGGTCAGCGGCAACGCCACGCTGCCCAGCATCAGGATGACGAAGTACACCGTCAGGTTGGGCGTGTTCTGGGTAATTCCCCCGAGGCGGTCCAACTCCCGCGACTGCGTGCGGTTGAAAATGATTTCCACGATGAAAAACAGCCCCACCACGTTGATGCCGTGGGTGAGCATCTGAATCAGCGAGCCTTGTACGCCGTCGAGGGTCTGTGAGAGGATGCCCGCCGCCATCAGGCCCACGTGAGCGAACGAGGAGTAGGCAATGAGCCGCTTCATGTCCCGCTGCTGGATGGCGATGATGGAACCGTACACGATGCCAATCACCGACAGCACGAGGGCCGTGGTGCCCCAGCGCTCCACGCCGAGCGGCACGATGGGCAGCACGACCCGAATCAGGCCGTAGGTGCCCATTTTGAGCATGATGCCGGCCAGCAGCATCGTGGCGGGCGTGGGCGATTCGACGTAGGTGTCGGGCTGCCAGGTGTGGAAGGGAAACACCGGCATTTTGATGGCAAACCCGATGAACAAGGCCCAGAACAGGTAACTCTGCTGCTCGGCGATGAGGCTGAGTTGGGCAAAGGCCGCGAGGTCGGCAGTGTGCGTGCCGGGGGTCTGGAGGTACAGGTACACCAGCCCCAGCAGCATGAACAGCGAGCCGAACAGGGTGTAAATGAAAAACTTGAACGTCACCCGCACCCGGTTTTCGCCCCCCCACAGCGCCGCGATGAAGTACACCGGAATCAGCGCCGCTTCAAAAAACAGGTAGAACAAAAATGCGTCGCGGGCCGTGAATACCCCCACCAGTGCCGACTGCATGAACAAAATCAGAGCGTAAAACGCCGAGGGGTTCCGGTAGGCGTGATGGAAGGTCGACAGCACGATGAGCGGCACGAGCAGCGTGCTCAGCAGCACCAGCAGCAGGCTGATGCCGTCAATGCCCACGGCGAAGCGGATGCCCATCGAGCCGATCCAGTCGGCACTGAAGGCGTACTGCGTGGCGGTGTTGGGCTGAAAGCCCGTCACGACGTACACGGCCAGGGCCAGTTCGAGCAGCGCGGCCACGAGCGCCACGCGTTTGACGGCCCCGCCGTTCAATCCGAGCAAAACCAGGCCCGCGACGAGGGGCAACAGAATCAGGGTGAGGGTCAGCATTCGTTTATCCGAGAATCAAACCGCGTAAACTCCAGGCCAGCAGCGCGGCGATGCCGATGACCATGGCGAAAATGTAAAAACCCGTCGCGCCGGTCTGGGCGAGGCGGAATTCCTTCGAAAGGCCCTTGACGAACTTCCCGACGCCTTCCACGAGCAAATCAATCAGGAGAAAATCGACGACCTGGTGGAAAAAATGGGACAGCGCGTTGAGGGGTTTCACGAACACCGCGTCGTAGAGTTCGTCCACGTAGTACTTGCGGTAAATGACTTTTTGCAGGCCGCTTTCCTGGCCTTCGGCTGCGGGCACCGTTCTCCGGCTCACGAACACCACGTAGGCCACCACCAGCGCCACCAGCGCCGCCGCCACCGACACGCCCATCAGCGTGTATTCCGTGGCGTGCGAAATCTCGCCCATCGCGAAGGCTTCGGGCCGGGCGGTTTTGGCCTGCTCGAACAGCGGAGCCATGAAGTTGGCCAGTCGGGCGCTGCCGCCTAACACTTCGGGCACGTTGAAAAATCCGCCCACGGCGCTCAATACCGCCAGCACCATCAGCGGGAGCGTCATCGTCAGGGGCGATTCGTGGAGGTGGTGCTGTTGCTCGTGGGTGCCCCGGAAAGTTCCGAAAAACACCAGGAACAACAACCGGAACATGTAAAACGAAGTCAACATCGAGGTGAACACCCCGACGGCCCACATGGCTTTGTTGTGCTCAAAGACGTGGAGCAGGATTTCGTCTTTTGAGAAAAAGCCCGCCAGCGGCGGAATCCCCGCGATGGCGATGGTGCCGACGAGGAACGTCACGAACGTAACCGGCAGCGCCTTCCGCAGCCCGCCCATGTGGCGGATGTCCTGCTCGTCGCTCATGGCGTGGATGACCGACCCGGCCCCGAGGAACAGCAGGGCCTTGAAAAACGCGTGGGTCATCACGTGAAAAAACGCGGGCGTGTACGCCGCCATGCCCAGGCCGAGGAACATGTAGCCCAACTGCGAAACCGTCGAGTAGGCCAGCACTTTTTTGATGTCGTTCTGGAACAGGCCGATGCTCGCCGCCAGCAGCGCCGTGGCTAACCCCACCCACCCGACGATTTCGAGCGTGCCGGGGGCCAGGGTGTAAAGCAGGTTGGAGCGCACGACCATGTAAATCCCGGCCGTGACCATCGTGGCGGCGTGGATGAGGGCCGACACGGGCGTCGGACCGGCCATGGCGTCGGGCAGCCAGGTGTACAGGGGAATCTGCGCCGACTTGCCCATCGCACCGACGAACAGCAGCAGCGTAATCCAGAAAATCGTCGAATTGCCCACTTCCAGGCCGCTGGCCTTCTGGAACACGTCCAAAAATTCAACGCTCTGGAAATTGGTGATGATCAGAAAAATGCCGAGCAAAAAACCCAAATCGCCGATGCGGTTCATCACGAAGGCCTTCCGGGCGGCGTCGCCGTAGTTCGTGTTCCGGTTCCAGAAACCGATGAGCAGGTACGAGCACAGCCCCACGCCCTCCCAGCCGATGAACATGACGAGGTAGTTGGACCCCATCACGAGCAGCAGCATGAAAAACACGAACAGGTTCAGAAACGCGAAGAATTTACCGAAGCCTTCGTCGTGCTTCATGTAGCCGATGCTGTAGAGGTGAATCAGCGACCCCACGCCCGTGATGATGAGCATGAACAAGAGCGACAACTGGTCAATCTGGAAGGCGAAGGCGAGGTTGAGGCTCCCGACGGTGATCCAGTCGTAGAGTTTCTCGACGCGGGTCTGCCCGTCGAAACTTAGAAACAGCGACAGGGCGATGGCGAAGGAAGCCGCCACGGTACCGGTGCCAATCAGCCCGGCGAGGCCTTTCGGAATCCGGCGAAAACCAAGGCCGTTAATCAAAAAACCAATCAGCGGCAGGAGGGGAATCAGGAGAACTAACGACATGAATACAAGCAGGAAGTCAGGTTCGGGAAGCCGATTAACAAGTAACCATCAACGGGTAAATTAGCCCTTCAGCCGGTTGAGCAACCCAATGTCAATCGAAGAAATGTTCCGGTAAATCATCACGATGATGGCCAGGCCCACCGACACTTCCGCCGCCGCCACGGCCATGATGAAAAACACGAACACCTGCGCCGCCGGGTCGGAGCGGTAGGCCGAAAACGCGATGAGCAACAGGTTGACCGCGTTGAGCATCAACTCGATGGACATGAAAATAATGAGCGCGTTGCGGCGAGTGAGCACGCCCACGATGCCAATCACGAACAGCGCCGCCGCGAACCACACGTAGTAGGGAAGGGGGATTCGCTGAACGACTTCGGGTATGATGGGTTGCATGAAGCTGTAGGTCAGGTGGTTGGCGTATAAACTGGAAAGCTCGCCAAAAGTTGAAGCGCAAAATTAGGGATAAAACCGGCGAACCCCGCAAGGGTTTTCGTTCCGCGCCGCGATTTCACGCCCGGAAGCGAAAACCTCCAGTCCGGAAAACCCGCTTCCGGGCGCATCGGGTTTGGCCGGGTCAGCGTCCTGGGCTATTTTGTTCCCGAATCCAAACGCATTCCGTTTTGAAACGAAATTCGCTTCTGACCATGGCCGGTTTGGTTGGCCTGACCTGTGCCAACGCCCAAATCCTCGCCCTGACCAACGCCCGCCTGCTTGACGTGGAAAAAGGCACCTGGCTCGAAAACCGGACGGTCGTGGTGGAAGGCGACAAAATCAGGCAGGTGTTTTCCGGGAAAAAAGGCAAAATCCCCGCCGATGCCCGCGTGCTCGACCTGACCGGCAAGTGGGTGGTGCCCGGCCTGGTGGATGCGCACATTCACCTGTTCCAGTCGGGCGGGCTGTACACCCGGCCCGACGGCTTCGACCTGCGCAAGTACCGGCCCTACGAGGTGGAGCGGCAGTGGCTGAAGGACCACTTCGCCGACCAACTGCGGCGCTACGTGGCCTGCGGCATCACCACGGTGATCGACCCCGGCGGCCCGCTGTACCAATTGCCCCTGCGCGACAGCCTGGCGGCCCGACCTGCCCCGGCTGCTGCTGGCCGGGCCGCTGGTTTCCACCTGGCAACCGCCTAATTTGCCCACTGATTCCCTCAACGCGCCCATCCTGGCCGTGAAAACCCCGGAGGAAGCCCGCCACCTGGTGCGCCGCCAGTTGCCCGCCAAACCCGATTTCGTCAAAATCTGGTACATCGTCATGCCCGGCAAAAAGGCGAAGGACACGCTGCCCATCGTGCAGGCGGCCATCGACGAAAGCCACGTCCACGGGCTGAAAGTGGCCGTCCACGCGATGGAACTCACCACGGCGCGGCTGGCCGTGGAAGCCGGGGCCGATTACCTCGTCCACATGGTCGAGGATTTGACCGTGGACGAGGAGTTCGTGGCGTTGCTGAAACAGCGCAAAACCGTCGTTTGCCCGACGCTGACGGTGTTCAGCGGGCAGGTCGAAACGCTCCGGGCCGAGCCATACCTGTCGCGGGACGATTTTGCGAAAGCCGACCCTTTCGTAGTGGGCAGCCTGTTCGATCTCCGTCACCTGCCCGACCAGAAACTTGCTACCCAGATGAGGCAAATGGGTCAGTACGTCCAGAAGCGGGTCGCGCGGTCGGATTCGGTCTCAAAAACCAACCTGCGCGCGCTGTTCGCGGCGGGCGTGCCCGTCGCTACGGGCACCGACGCGGGCAACCCCGGCATTCTGCACGCCACCTCGTACCACCGCGAACTATCCGCCATGCAGGCCGCGGGCCTGAGCAATGCCGACATCCTGCGGGCCTCGACGCTCAACGGGGCGAAAGCCCTGGGAAAAGAAGCTGAAGTGGGCAGCATCGCGGCGGGCAAATTAGCCAACCTGCTCGTGCTCAATGCCAACCCGCTCGACAGCCTCGCCCACCTGCGGCGCATCGACGTGGTTATCAACCGGGGCGTGCTCGTGCGACCCGATACGCTGCTGCGCGACACGCCCGAAACCCTGGCCCAGCGCCAGCTCAACGCCTACAACGCCCGCGACATCGAGGCGTTCCTGGAACCCTACGCCGACGACGTGGAGATTTACGAAATGCCTTCGCAGAAACTGCTCGCCAAAGGCAAGGAACAAATGCGGAAGATGTACGCCGGGATGTTTGAACGGGTGAAAAACCTGCACTGCGAACTCCGCAACCGCATCGTGCAGGGCAACGTCGTGGTGGACCACGAGCGCGTGACGGGGTTTGGCCCCAAGCCCGTGGAGGCCATTGCCACGTATTTCATCGAAAAAGGCAAGATTGCCAAAGTGTATTTCCCACGGTAAACCCCTCAGGCGTAGGGCGAGGGGCTGACGCTCGTCCAGCCCCCGTCCACGACGAGCGACTGGCCGGTCACATGACCGGCCTGGGGCGACACGAAGTAGAGCGCGGCGGCGGCGATGTCCTGCACGGTGGCGGGTTTGCCCATTGGCGTGATGCGCGACCAAGTTTTCACATAGTCGGGATCGTCCAATGTGCGCTCGGTGAGCGTGGCTCCGGGGGCCACGCAGTTGATGGTAATACCGTGCGGCGAGAGGTCCACGACAAGGGCTTTAGCCAGCATTTCGAGCGCAGCTTTCGTCATACCATAGGCGGCCAGAAACGGGTGCGCCTGGTGGCCCGTCACCGACGACATCAGGAGAATTCTTCCACCTTCGCCTTGTTCGCGCATCCGCTTCGCCGCCGCCTGGGTCAGGAAAAACGACCCGCGCAGGTTCAAATCAAGCAGGTGCTGGAGCGACTCGGGTTGGTACTCGAAAAAATCGCCGAAGGTGGTGATGCCCGCGTTGGCGATGGCAATGGTGAGTTTGCCGAAGCGGGAAACGGCCGTTTCGACCATCGTCTGGATGAAGCCTACGTCGGCAGCATCGCCGGGACAGGCTTCGCAGCGCCCCCCGGCCTCGCGGATGCGTTCGGCGGCGGTTTCGGCTAAGGCGGCGTCCTGGTCGTTCAGGAGCACGGCGGCGCCTTGTTCGGCGAGTTGGCGGCTGATTTCAAAGCCGATGCCCTGCCCCGCGCCGGTCACGAGGGCGACCTGGTTTTGGAAAAGAAAATTCATTGGGGCAAAAGAATGCTCAATGTTCAATTCTCAATGCTCAACGCCTAATTTTTCATTGAAAGTTGAACATTGAGAATTGAACATTGAGCATTCTGTGCTTTCATTTCGCCGCCCGCAGTGCTTCCTCGGCGTACTCGTACACCTTCCGTTTTTTGTAGGCGTACCAGCGTTCGGGGGCTTTTTTCTTGAGCAGCGTATCGATGCCGCGCATGCCGAATAGGTTCCAGACACCCCGTAGCTTGCCCGTCACGCTCGATTGCAGGGCGCGCAGGCTCATGGCGAAACCGCTGTCGATGTACTCCATGTGGTGCCAGTACCCGGCGGGCATGAACAGCGTGTCGCCGTGGTCGAGGATGACCTCGTAGCCCCGGGCCAGTTCGAGGGCGGGAAAACTCTTCGTGTCGAGTTTGCCCGGCTGGTGGTAGCCTTCAAAATTGGCCATCGAAAGCACCTCCCAGGGCTTGCGGTAGAGCTTGTGCTGCTCCTCGAACGGGAACAGCAGCACCCGCTTGCGACCCGCAAACTGCGTGTGCAGGATGTGCGACAGGTCGATGTCGAAGTGCATGTGCGTGACCGAGCCCTGCCCGCCCACGAAGAGCATCGGGTATTTTTTCACGAAACCCCGCATGAGGTGTTCGGGCCAGATGAAATCCTGGACGAGTTGTGGGGCGTGTTCGAAGAGGTTAAACAAAAACACCCGGAGTTCAACCGGCCCCTGCTTCACTAAGTCGAGGTAATCGCCGAATTTCATGTAGGCGTCTGCCGTGTTGATGGGCGTGTAGGCGTCGCTCTTGACGTTGTTGTAAAGCCCTACCTCCACGTCACCGACGATGTATTTGAAAAAATCCCAGTTCCACTTCTGGTGAGCGGGCCAGTGCTTCGACAAATCCTTGATGACTACCGGGCGGGAAGGTTCGTAGAAATCCCGTTTGAAAACTGCGGGCGTAACGGTGTTGAGGGTGGGTACGGGTTGCAGGTTCATAACGTGTCTCGGTGTTGCGGTTCCGGGCGGACGTTTCCCGGAATGTTGACAAAACGTTACGAAGGCTTTGGCTTAATAATGAGTTAATTGCCTCAAAAAGCGGCAAAAGGCCTTCTTTTGGATGGGTAAAGGTACACGAAGGCGCGAAACGGCGACTTTCATTTCAGATGAACGGTCTTACCGGTCTTCGCCGAACGTAATGCCGCGTCAAGGATTTCGTTGGCGATTAAGTTCACCCGCAGCGACGAAAGATCGTCCTCCGATTTCACCGTGCCCCGCACCACGGCGGCCAGGTAGCTGAAGGCGTCGTGCATCGGCGCGTGCAGGGGCGCAACGGGCACCATCCTCTCGGTCGAATTGCGTTCGCCCGTCCGCACCCGCATCTGGAGGGTTCGGTCGGCGAAGACGTAGCCGGTTCTGCCGTAAATCTCGATGTCCTTCCGGTCGAAGGGCCAATTCCAGGAAGCCTGAATGACGGCTTCGGCGGTGGGGTACGTCACGAGGATGGTCGCGTCGTCGTCCACCTGCGGGTACACGTCGGGCTTGAGTTGCCGGGTCACGGCGGTGACGGACGTGGGCCGCTCACCCTTCATCAGCCAGGTCATCAAATCGGCCCCGTAGCAACCAAAATCCATCACGGCCCCGCCGCCGTTCTGCACCGGGTCGGTGAGCCAGGCCAGAAACTGCGGCGAGCAGCCGATTTCCTTCGGCCCCCGGTGCCCATCGTGGACGACGACTTTGCGGATTTCTCCCAACTCGCCCTTCTGAAGCAAGTCCTGCGCGGCGTAATGGCTGGGATACCAGGTGGTTTCGTAGTTAGTGAGCAGGTGAACGCGGTGTTTTTCGGCCAGCGCCGCCATTTTCTTCGCGTGGTCGAGGCTCACGGCCAGGGGTTTCTCCACCATGACGTGAATGCCCTTCGGCGCGCAGGTTTCGACCACGCTCAGGTGGTCGTAAATGCTCCCGAAGGCGCAGACGGCCTCGGGTTTGGCGTTCTGAATCAGTTCATCAAGGCTGGCGAACCAGAGGCTTTCCGGCAAATTGGCCCGTTTGAGCAGCCGCAGGGCCAGTTCCTTGTTCGGCTCGGCAAACCCGACCAATTCGCAGCCTTCCCGCTTGGGTTGGTTCAGAATCTGATTGACGTGGTCGTGCGTCATGCCCGCGATGGCGAGGCGGAGGGGTTTTTGCTGGGCGAGGGCGATGAACGGCAGGATGAAGACAAGAAGGAAAATGAAGGATTTCATGGAAACGGTTTAGAGAGTGTCTCTTTCTTCCGACATTACCCGAGCCATTTTTCAAGGCGTCTGCCTACTTCTTCGTGGGTGAAGGTCTCGCCTTTTTCGTACTGCTCACGGCCTTTTTCAAAACTTTCAATCAGGATTAGACGCTCCATGAGTTCGTCAATCGAAAAAGTGTCAGGCAGTTCCTTGACTGCTTCGGCAAGGAGTGCTTTAGTCATGGCGTTACTCCAATAGGTTCGGTGTAAAGCGGTTATGCTCATTAGTCCAGTCGCGCATGTCCTGTTCGGTTAAGCCTTTTTCTTCCCAAACCTTGTCCATAGCCTCGGTCGCTTTTTTGGCGAAAAAGCGACCGAGGCGCAGACGGGCTTCGTGTGGGTTTTCATCATATTCTTCAGAATTCTCAAAAGTGTCGTGAGTCATGATTGTTGTTGCTTACGGTGCTCCCCAAATGATTTTACCAATGCAATACCCGACGGGTTGATGTTCCTCAATCATCACGGCCATTCCATCTTGCCACGTCCGGGATGCACCTGCGAAGGAGATGTACGCTGACCCTACTTCCATCGCATTAAAAATAGGTACATCGTCTAAACTTCCTGTCGCCTGAATGTCAACAATCTTATCAGTGTCTTCGTGTCCAAGGCCTTTGTAAATGGAAAGTATCGCTTCAAGCCCTTCTTTGAGAGCAAAAGGTGACATTTCGTTTTTACTTGTCCTGGAAAGCATCTCATAAGCTTTGGTGTAGTCCCCTTTTGCCAAAGCATGAGCAAAAGTGAGTGCGACCGTCTCAATTTGGGAAACAGAAATTTTAGTGGTCATAAAAACCGCTGTTACTCTTTCAATGCGACTCCCTTAACTTCGGTGCCCCCGATTTCCCTTTCAGAAAATCCAAATCCGCTCCCTGGTCGGCCCCTTCCACGTGGCTGATGTACAGTTGCACGTAGCCCCGGTCGTAACCCAAATGCGGCGGAACCCAGGCCACTTTGCGGGCGGCCAGTTCCTCGTCCGACACGTGCAGGTGCAACCTCCGCCCCTGCACGTCGAGGGTGATGAGGTCGCCGTTCTGCACCAGGGCCAGCGTGCCGCCCACCGCCGCTTCCGGCGAGACGTGAAGGACGACCGTGCCGAAGCCCGTGCCGCTCATGCGCCCGTCGGAGATGCGCACCATGTCGTGAACGCCTTTCTCCAACAATTTCTTAGGCAGCACCATGTTGCCCACTTCGGGCATGCCGGGGTATCCGCGCGGGCCGACGTTTTTCAACACCAGCACGCAGGTTTCGTCCACGTCCAGATCGGGTGCGTCGATGCGGGCTTTCATGTCGTCGATGTCCTCGAACACCACGGCGCGGCCCGTGTGCTGCATCAGGTGTTCCGACGCGGCGGAGGGTTTCAACACGGCCCCGTTCTCCGCTAAATTTCCTTTCAGCACCACCAGCCCGGTGTTGGGCTTGAAGGGTTCGTCCACGGTAGCGATGATCTCGCGGTCGTAGCACTGCACGTTTTCAATCGATTTCCCCACGGTAAGCCCACTCGCCGTCATCGCATCGAGGTGCAGGAATTTATCAAGTTCTTTCATCACCGCCGGAAGCCCCCCCGCGTAGTACAAATCCTCGAAGAAATGCTCGCCGGAAGGTTGCACGTTGGCGATAAACGGAATGTGCGCCGAGAGCCGGTCGAAGTCTTCCAAATCCAGCTCGACGCCAATCCGCCCGGCAATGGCCAGCAGGTGAATCACGAAGTTGGTCGAACCGCCGATGGCCGCGTTGGTCATGATGCAGTTCTCGAAGGCTTCCCGCGTCAGGATTTTGCTCATCGTGAGGTTTTCCTTCACCATCTCCACGATGCGGTTGCCGGTCAGGTGGGCCATTACCTTACGGCGGGAGTCGGCGGCGGGAATGCTGGCGTTGTTGGGCAGCGTCAGGCCCAGCGACTCCACCATCGAGGCCATCGTCGAGGCCGTGCCCATCACGGCGCAGTGCCCGGCGCTGCGGGCCATGCAGGCTTCGGCAAACACGAATTCTTCCTGGCTCATGGTGCCGACTTTGTATTCTTCGGCAAACCGCCACACGTCCGACGTCCCGATTTTCTTGCCCCGGAACTGCCCCGCCAGCATCGGTCCGCCCGAGAGCACGATGGTCGGGATGTCCACGCTGGCCGCGCCCATCACGAGCGAGGGCGTGGTTTTGTCGCAGCCGCACATGAGCACGATGCCGTCGAAGGGGTTGGCCCGGATGCTCTCCTCCACGTCCATGCTGGCGAGGTTGCGGAAGAGCATCGCCGTGGGTTTCACCAGCGTTTCGCCCAGCGACATCACCGGAAACTCCAGCGGAAAGCCCCCCGATTCCCAAATGCCCCGCTTCACGGCTTCGGCCAGTTCGCGGAAGTGCGCGTTGCAGGGCGTCACCTCCGACCAGGTGTTGCAGATGCCGATGACGGGTTTGCCCGTGAATTCGTGGTGGGGAAAGCCCTGGTTTTTCATCCAGGCGCGGTAAATAAAGCCGTCCTTGCCGGTCTTGCCGAACCATTGCTGGCTGCGGAGTTCGTGATCTGCCATGGGTAAGGTTTAGAAGAAAATGGGGCGCAAAATAGCGGTCAGGCGGGAGGTTTTCCGCCACCTCTGCCCAAAAAACAAACAAGCGCAGTCCGGAGGCCGCGCGGGGCCAGTCACCAACGCCCCGCCAAAAAGCAAACGACTTCCGACAAGAATCAAGTAACCGCCGACAAGGATCCAACGACCCCAGATACCGATCAAGTGACCGCAGACACGAATCCAACGACCTTAGTCAACGATCAAGTTGTCCCAGATAAGGATCAAATGACTTCAGACAAGAAATAAGTAACCCCGGACAAGAACCCAACGACCCCCGACAAGCATCGTTCTCCCCCGGCACGCCCCCCACCGCCCGAAGCCAAAAGCCCCAAACAACGAATGGCACGACCAACGGCCCTTGCCCACTCCCGGCAAGCACCGTCCATCGTGCCATCCAATCCTGCCCGCCGGTCAACCCGGCCGCCCTACGCCAGCTTCGTAAACTTAATGCCGCTCACCTGCTTAAACTCCGGGCTTTTGGCCCCGTACACGCTCTTCACGTACTTCTTCACCAGCGCCGCCACGGCCAGAACCCCCGTTTTGGGCGCGTACAGCAGCGCGTTGCGCAGGTTGCGGGCCAGTTTCACCGGCTGGTAGGCATTGTCCACCGCCGAGTGTTTGGCGCTGAGCGTGGCGTAAAACGCCTGCAACACCGCCAGGTCGAGCGTCGCCTCGTTCGGGTTGTACCCCGACCCGTTGGTGCCCAGCGTCTTCAGCAGCCGGTCGTAATTGTCCAGGCGGCTCTGGTAGCTCTTCCGCGACACCGAGTGCGCCTTCTCCGTCACGTCGTCGTCCTCCTCCGGCCCCGTCGGTTCGGGCAGGGGCGTGGCCCGCAGCCCCCGCAGTTCGCGCACGATGCCCGCCGCCATTTCGTACAGGCTCGGGTCACCCCCCATCGCCTCGTACGCATTGATGATGCGCGTCACCAGCGGCATCAGCAGGTCAAACGCCGCCTCGCGTTCCTTCACCGCCATCCGGTACACCGGCATCGCGATTTTCAGATCGTTCATCGCCGCCTCGGCGGCCGCCGCCTGGGTGTTCATGGCCGACAGTTTCAGGGCCGCGTTCACCGGGTTGTACGTCGTCCCGAAGTACGTACAGGTCAGAATAAGGGACTTGTAGTTCGCCACGTTCACCCCGTGGCCGGTTTCGCTGGTTGACGACATGGTCGTAAACGGTTTAATGGTGAGAAAAAAAGAGAAGGGTAAAAACTGCCGCCAACCTACTGACCTCCAGCGGGATTCGGTAGAGTAAAAACACCTGATTTTAAAAATGCGTAGAAATACGGGGTTAGCGTAGAAATACCTGATCTTCAAAAAAGCCCCGAACCCCTTGGAAGAAAGCGAAGAAATCCGTAGCGTTGCCTCACTTCATCAACAACCCTCCCGGTAGGCCTGGCTTGTGGCGGTAAAGGGGGAGGGAGCTTCAAAGGGATTTTGTACAGAAAGGGAAGTTGCGCTCACCTCGGTCTGTGGCACATAGACCGAAAGGCGCGGGCAAGTGGTCTGTGGCATACAGACCACGGAAGTAGAGAGGGAGGAGGCTTCAAAGGGACTTTGTACAGAAAGGGAGGTTGCGCTCACCTCGGTCTGTGTGCCACAGACCGAAACGTCGGACAAGTGTTCTGTGTGCCACAGACCACGGTAGTAGTGATGCTCGTCACTTGCCGGAGTCGAGCGACTGCGGGGAGAAAACCAGTATTCAAAATTCATAAATATGCCCAGCTCTTTAGAAACGAAACAACTTCTTGGGGATGCCTTCTTCGAACATTGGGAACAATTAAGAGGAAATTCATTATCGCCTTATTTTAAAATTATTCTCGAAACATTTGATTTTGATAGCATTCAATCCGCAGTTGATAATGATTTAATAGCTCATCCAGAGAGAAGAGTTTGGCATGAGCGTACCCTCAAACGTTTAGCCACACTTTATGCAAAGCATTTATATGATTTATCATATAGAGGAAAGAATCTTAATTTCCAGACTATATCTGAGGCTAAAGTAGCGCTTAAAAATAGTGGTAGTTGTAAAATTTACCCTTGCTAAAAAAAATGGAAAATCCTCCAGATAGTAAAGAGCTACATGAAGAAAAAAGCCAAAGCGATAACGAGCGCCTTGACAAAATTAAGGCTATAGATATAACAATCGATTCCCTAAAACAATACATCTCTCTATCAACAATTTCTATTGCTGGTCTTATAGCATTTTATAATGGAAATGGAAAAAATGGTATACCTTTTTATTTTGTATTTGCATTAATATGTTTTGTTTTCTGTGCTTTGGCTAGTGTTATTACAATTAATATGTTCATAAGTATGGTTAATGAACATGAATATAATGTTAGAAAAGGCAGAGTTAGAACATGTAATTGGATTGCTATTATTTCATTTTTCATTGGAATAACCTCGGGAGGAGTCTTTTTTCATTCATCATTTGGTTTAAATTATGAAAATCCTCATTCTGAAATCTTAATAAAACCTAATAAAATTAGAATTGGAAAAGACGTAAAGACAAACATTCAGATTAAAACTGATTCTGCCTTTAAAGTGTCCACTATAATAATAAATTAACTTATTCTCCCGCAGTCGCTCGCATCTTGCGAGTGATTTTTATTGCAAGCGCCTCTGGCGCGGCGTCGAGTGCGAGTTACTTTGCGATTTGCAAACCGATTAAAACCTGAATCACATTTGGTCTTGGCAAGAACGAAACTAATAGAAAACTACCACAGGTCAGAGGCACTTACAATAAATATCACTCGCAAGATGCGAGCGATTGCGGGAGTAGGTCACAGACTACGGTGGTAGCAACATTTTGCTTTTAGGCATATAAAACACTTAAACTTATACATAAAAAATCATGAATGAAGATGAATTCGAATTAATGCGTGAGCTTATTGCTTCAAAATCTTCCAAATTGATGCAACACGAGAAGAAAGATTTTGCAAGAATAGGTATTGATCGTTCACGATTTTTTCCCCCGTTCGTCCGCGTTTGTAACGCGGATGCAGTGGATAAGCGTTTGCAACGCGCGTTTCAACACCAGGCTTTAAACCCATCAAAAACGTGGAAAACAAAAAAGCGTCCACCTTCTTTTTCGGCATCATCGCCCTTATTTTGGGCACTGCCTTGTACAAACAATTCGACGCTGAACGACTAACTTTTGAGAAACCAGCCTTAGCCGCACTGTACGGCATCGTCTTTGTATTCGCCATTTATTTTCTGATAAAAAACTTTAAAAAATAAGAACAATGGCCTATAAAAGGTTGGCGAAAGTCGGCAGGCGGAAGCAAGTAAACCGATGTTCTTCAACCCCTCAAACTGGCGCCATTCTGCACGAATGTTCCGTTTTGGTACGAACGAAAATCCCGTCGTTCTCCGGTGAACAACTCACTCCGAACCCACCCCTGCATGCATCCCTCTTTTCTCCGTACCGTCGTTGTCTTGGTTGGTATCGGTTTAACCTTTCAACGCTGCATCAAACCCGATGACGATACCACGCCCGTTCAACAAACCATCCAGGTCGGGGCCTTGCTTTCCCTGACGGGCAATTGGTCGTCCCTCGGCATCAATTCAAAAGCCGCGCTCGACGTAGCCACCGCCGACATCAACCAGTACTTCGAAGCAACCGGTTCGCGCTACCGGTTCGCCACGACCGTCTACGACACCAAACTCGACACCACCCTGGCCAAACGGTTCATCGCGGAAGCAAAAGCCAGCGGCATCAGTTTCCTGATCGGTCCGCAATCGAGCGCCGAAGCCGCCGCCGTGAAACCCTTTGCCGACGCCAACAAGGTACTCGTCGTCAGCCAGGGCAGCACGGCCGGAAGCCTCAGCATCGCCAACGACAACCTGTTCCGGTTTTGCCCCAGCGACCTGATCGAAGGAAAGGCCATGGCCAACACCATGTACAAAGCCGGCATACGAGGGCTGGTGACCCTAAGCCGGGACGATGCCGGCAACAAAGGGCTTCAGCTTTCCACCGGCACCGCGTTTACCAGCCTGGGGGGTGTCGTCGCCGCCCTGACGCCCTACGCCACCACCACCACCAATTTCAGCGCGGTAGTGAGTGAGTTGAAAAGCAAAATTCAAAGCTTCACCGCTACCTACGGGGCCACCCGAACCGCCGTGTACCTGGCTTCGTTCGACGAGGCGGTGAGCGTGTTCAAACAAGCCGCCGCCGACCCGGTGCTGTCCTCGGTCAATTGGTACGGGGGTGATGGCGTCGCGTTGAGTGCCGCGTTGGTCAGCGATGCCGGAGCGGCGGGTTTCGCCGCCAAAACCCGTTTTTTCTCGCCCACGTTTGGCCTCCCCGCGCAGGCCGAATCAAAGTGGCAGCCCCTCGCCAAAACCATCAAAGACCGCACGACCCTTACCCCCGATGCGTTCGCCCTCGCGGCGTACGATGCGTTGTGGGTGATCGCCCTGACCCACCAGGCCGCCACGGAGATGGACGCCGACTTCGACAAGCTGAAAACCCTGTTTCCCCAACAGGCCAGTAGGTACTATGGCGTTACCGGCCCGACCCTGTTGAATGGTTTCGGCGACCGGGCCGTGGGTTCGTTCGATTACTGGGGCATTGTCCTCGAAAACGGAACCTATGGATGGAAACTAACGGGTAAATCGGAGTAAGAGCCTAACCAAAATCGGGTCCGACCCGGAGTGGAACATCCCTCAGCACATGCGGCGTCTACCTGGTAGAGCGATTTTCCTTCTCGATGGGCTTGGGGCCATTCTCTCCGCCTTTGGTTTGAGCGTTCTGGCGTACCACGAAGACCTCTTCGGAATGCCCAAAAACGACCTGTACCTTCTGCTCGTCGTTGCGGTGCTGCTTTCTGCGTATTCGCTGAGTCGTTTCTACCTCAATCCCCCGAAGTGGCAAACCGATTTGAAACGGCTCGCGGTCGTCAATGTAATGTATTGCGGGTTAACGCTCTTCTTCGTTTCACAACACCCAAAACAACTGTCATCCCTGGGATATGCCTACTTTGCGGTTGAATTGACGGTCATCGTCGCGTTGGCTTTGGTTGAACTCAACGTAGCAACGCGACGTCAATAAAGAACCCACCGACAACACGCCATCGCTGCCGCATTCATGGCGCTGATTCCCGGCTTTCGTTCGCAGGCAAAACGGTCAAAAATACCCGACGAGTCGTTTCCTTTTCCGTCATTACTTCCTCCCCTCTCATGCACCCCATCCGTACCTTCCATTCGCACGACGAGTACTACGATCAGGTCTTCACCCTGTTCATCAAAAGCACCGACCAGAAACATCAAGCCGATGCCTGGCTGCGTGACTTTCTGAGCCGGTTTCCCGCCCACCAGCGCGCCGTCGATGCGGGCGCGGGCAATGGCATCCTTACCCGTCCGGTGGCCGAGCACTTCGCCGAAGTCGTGGCCGTTGAGCCCAACCCTTCGCTCCTCGCCGAACTGGCCGCGTCGGGTTCCAACATCCGCATCCTGCCCGATACCATCGAGGAAGCTCCCGTCGAAGCAGGCCGCGCCGAGTTTGTGTTGTGTTCGCACGTGCTCTACTACGTGCCCCGCCCCGAGTGGGAGACGTTGTTGCACCGGCTGCTGTCGTGGGTGCAGCCGGGGGGCACGCTCATCGTGGTGCTTCAGGCTGAAAACACCGACTGCATGAAGTTTTACGTTGCCCTGCGCGGCCACGGCTTCCCGATTACGCAGTGCATGGAGGAGTTTTCGCACCAACCGGGGGTGGCATCGGTCAACATCGTCCGGCAACCGTCGCGCATCCTGGTTCAGTCCGACGAAGAATTGGTGATGATTCTGGAGTTTCTGGCCAACCTGACGCTCTTTCAACCTTCAGACCGCATCCCGACCCAGGAAGAACTCCAGCAACAGGCCAGCCTCGTGGGTTATCACGGCAGCGACGGGCACGTGCTTTCGTGCGACCAGCTCTTCTGCGTCATCACCAAAGCCGCCTGAAGGTCTGCGCGGTGTCAGTCCGGCGAGTTGCCCAGCCACCCCTGCACCCAATCCGATTTTTCGATCAAGGTGATGGCAATGCCCGCTACGGCCCCGGAGAGGATGAGTTTCCAGTCGTGGGGTTTGGCTTTGCCCAGGTCCACCACGAGGAAGGTCAGCCCCAGCAGCACCGCCACGATGAGCAGTTGGCCCACTTCCAGCCCGACGTTGAACGCCAGCAGGGGCTGCACGATGCTCGCCTCGCGCCCCAGCAGACTCCGCAGGTAGTTGGAGAAACCCAGCCCGTGAATCAGCCCAAACAGCAACGCCATCGCGTAGCGCAACCGGGGAGTAGTGGACGGCGCTGGTTTTTGCAGCCGCCCGACGGGTTCTTTGTAGAAGAAGTTGGCCACGGCCGTCGCCAGGATCGTAACCGGAATCAGAAACTCGACAAAATCGGTGCGGTAGCTGAACAGCTTCAGCGTGGCCAGCGCCAGCGTGATGCTGTGCCCCACCGTGAAGGCCGTCACCAGCAGCAGCACCCGCCGCCAGTCGCGGAGCCGGTAAATGGCGCAGAGCGCCACCACGAACAGGATGTGGTCGTAGCCGTTGAGGTCGGTGATGTGCTGGAAGCCGAGCTGGAGGTAGGTGGCGAAGTCGGACACTTCGATGGCGTTTGAAGTTCGTAGTTTGAAGTTTGTAGTTTAAGGTCAGCAGAAACTACAAACTTCAAACTACGAACTTCAAACCCAAAACTCAAAACTCGTACGCCAACCCCACCCGCAGCCCACCGGTGTCGGTCAGCGTGGGCAAGCGGCGAAACTGCGTGTTGAGGAACCCTTCGAGCGACAGGTTCAGGTTGGGTTGAAGGGGGTACCGCAGCCCCCCCTGAAGCCGGAACTGGTGGGTACGCTGCGGGTCGAAACGGTCGCGCAACGACACCAGCCGCTCGTCTTTATCGGCCGGGAACTGGGGCGGCCAGCGATGCGGACGCTTGATGAAGAAGTAGTTGACATCGTACCGCCGGGGCACCTGGAGGTTGTACCCCAGCCCCACGTAGGGCTTCAGCGCGAACCGATCCGTCACGACGAAATTGACCCCGGCACCGAGGTTGAGTAGCGACAAATCGTTGATCTGCGAGCGAACGAAATCCACGTCTGGGTCGGCGAAACGAACGATGGGGATGCCTCTCAGAAACCGTTTCGGGTCCTGTTCGGGCGAAGTGCGGTGGCTCGACACGTCGGCGAACACCTGCCAGCGGTTCGTAAGCCGCACACTCACCTGCCCCCCCAGCACACTACCCCGTCCGGCAGTCAGGCCATTGCCCCAGCTCGTCGGCACGCCGAGGCTGAGGCCCACGCTGGTGGCATCGAGCAAACCCGAAAGCCGGAACGGAGCCGGTTGACCCGTCCGGCGAATTTCGCCTTTGGTTTCCACCGGCGCGTACCGGGGCACCGTGCGGCGGGCGGCGGCGACGAGGGGCTTGCGGTAGGCGGTGGTGTCCAGGTCCATCACCAGGGGCTGAGCGGGGAGCGTTTTCAACTCCGCCAGGTTTTCGCCCCAACTTGTTCGACCGCTGGCCTCGGTCGGCGCGGCAAGGGCACGGTCGGTCGCCGGTGGGGTGAATTCTTGCTTCACTTCAACGCCGGGGCGATTTCTTCCAGCTACTTCACTCCGTTCCTCGCCCGCTGATCGATTCGTCGGAGCTGCTCGGGTCGGCATCCGGCGCGTTGCCTCCGATTCTGTGCCCGGTCGCTCCGAACGTGGTGGAGCAAGTTGTTCCGCAGGCGACGGGTCTCCCTTGGGTGCCGATGTCCGGCGTTCGGCGTTCGGGAGGTTGGTTTTCACCGCCACCCCTTCGGAGTTTTGGGGCAGCGATGCAACCGGATGGGAAGAGTTGCTACGAAGTTGTTCAACCGGAGAAGGAGTACGCGTTGATTCAGAGGCAGACGAAGGTTGGGAAATGGAACGTGAAGGTTGAGTGGCGGCATCGCCCGAAGGCGCACGGCGTGCCGGAAGCGGCACGGGCGCAGCGGGCAAGGGTGCGTCCGTTGGCACACTGACCGGTGTATCCGAAGGTTCGGCGGCGGGTTGATCGGTCGCGGGCTCAGCCACCCCGGCCGTTTGGGTAAGAGTATCGAACGTTTCGGCGCGGGAACGCGGAGCAGTAGCCGCAGGCGCGGTGCGCCGCACCACGGCGGCGGTGGTTTTCTTCAACTCTTCGATTTCACGGTGGGCCTGGCGCAGTTGGTGGTACAGACCACCCGCCATGGCCAGCGACACCGCCCCGAGCAAGGGTAAGGCCCAGGTCAGGGCCGTCAGTTTGCGCTGCAACCCCCGGATCACGAGGCGGTTTTCCACCTCGCGCCAGTCTCGCTCCGAAAAGTCGGGGGCGGGCAGCCTGCCGAGTTGTTGGGCAAACAGGTCGTCAAAGTCGTTTGCTTGCATAGTCGTCGAGGTTTTCCTCGTTGTCTAGGATCATTTTCTGAAGCTTAGCCCGGGCTTTGGAGAGGTTCGACTTGGAAGTTCCCTCGGCAATGCCCAGCATTTCGGCGATTTCGCGGTGTTCGTAGCCTTCGATGGCGTGGAGGTTAAACACCATCCGGTACATCGGCGGGAGGCGCTGCACGAAGCCCAGCAACGTCTCGGCGGGGTACTGAAGCAGGACGTCGGCGGCAACGGGTTCCTGGTCGGCGTATTCCAGTTCGAGCATCCGCACGTCGCGCAGGTGCTGGCGGTAGTGGTTGATGGCCGTGTTGGTCACCACTTTGGCAAACCACGACTGAAACGGGTAGCGGTCATCGTACTTCCCGATGTTGGTAAAGATCTTCAGGAAAGCGTCGTTGAGTACTTCGCGGGCCGTTTCGTTGTTTTCGCAGTAGCGGGCGCAAATGGACAGACCGTACCGGTAAAAGGCCTGGTACAACGCGCGCTGATCGCGGAGGTCGTTTTTTCGGCACCCCCGGAGGGTGCGCTGCAATTCGTCGGCCTTCATGCAGAAGTGGTCGTGCGGGCTTGGCTTCGGCGGAAAATACACTGGGTTGCCCCAACGCGTTGCTTTAGCGGGTAAAAAAATTGGCCCTGACTCATACTTCCGTAAAGGTCATTCCGTTGAAATCATTTCCAACCTTAGCCGAACAAGTTGGGGAAAACTACCGACCGGTTGTCGGCAAGAAGTGCCCGCTTCTCCCCAAACTCATCCGGTTTATCGAAAACCCGGTTAAACCAGGCAACCCCCCGACGTTCCTATCGGTACTTCGCTGTAGTAACGGGACGGTACTTCCACAGCGCCGACTTTTCTATGAAACTTTTGGTAGTGGGTGGCCCCGCGTCGCATGGGGTGTCGGAACAGGAGCGGTTTGATGTCCGCCTGACGCACTATTTATCCAACCGCATGGCCCTACCCGCTGTGCTGCACCTGGGCGTGCCAGGAACACTGGCCGATGCGGTGTTCGCCCTGCGGCAACCGTTCGTGCGGCTCGACGGCTACGACCTGATTGTACTCCAGACGAGTGACTTCGCCCCTAACGCTTTCGATTCGGCCACGAACCCGTCGCTCCGGCGACGGGTTGCTGCTTTTTTTCGGGAACTGACTTCGTTTCGGAAACAGCAAACCCAGTTGCGTCACGCCCTGACGCTGCTCGAACCTCACCGCTCGCGGGTGGTCGTACTCACGCCACCGCCGGGCGGTGAGGTTCTGACCACCCTCCTGCGCCGCTGGCAAAGCGCTCGCATCGAGTTGCTGTGCCGTCTGTGGGCCTTCCGGGTTGTTAACCAGTGCCAGCCTGATTTGCGCTACGAATTTCTTTTCGACGAAATCAGTCACGGCCTCAACCGGCTCGGGCACCACTACCTGTCGCTCGAAATTATTGGTGCCCTGCGCCTGCCTTCGCCCAAGGACGACGAGGAACCGGCATGGCTGTAACCTTCACACCTTCAATAACCCCGCCCGGATCAGCTTTTTGTCCATCTTTCCCACCGACGTTTTCGGAATCACGTCCACGAAGGCGATGGTTTCGGGCACCGTCCACTTACTGATGGCACCGCGCTCGACGTAGGGTTGCAGGTGCGCCCGGATGTCGTCGGCGGTGGCGGTTTGGGCTGGTTTCAGGGCGATGCTGGCGTGCGGGCGCTCGCCCCACTTGACGTCGGGGATGCCCACCACGGCCACTTCGGCCACGGCGGGGTGCAGGCCGATGAGGTTTTCCAAATCAATTGAACTGACCCACTCGCCGCCGGTTTTGATCACGTCCTTGATGCGGTCGGCGATTTTGATTTCGCGCTTGGCGTTCATCGTGGCCACGTCGCCGGTATGCAGCCAGCCGCCCCGCCAGAGTTCGTCCGATTTTTCGGGTTCACGGAAATACCCCTGCGTCAGCCAGGGCGCGCGGGCGATGATTTCGCCCATCGTTTCGTTGTCGGTCGGCACGTCGTGACCGGCTTCATCCACCACCCGCAATTCCACGAACACGGCCGCCGCGCCCGCGCGGGTGCGGGCTTCTACCTGCGCGTCGAGGTCGAGGCCGTCGAGTTGGTGGAGGGGCAGGTAGGTAGCCGTCAGCAGTGGGCAGGTTTCCGACATCCCGTAGCCCGTCACCAGGTCCACGCCGCGTTGCAGGGCGGCTCTGGCCAGCGCCTTCGGCAGCGCTGACCCGCCGATGATGACCTTCCAGCCCGATAAGTCCACGGCCTGAGTGGCCGGGTGGCTCACGAACATCTGCAAAATCGTGGGCACGCAGTGCGAGATGGTGGGCCGGTGGGTCAGGAACAACTTCAGCGTCATTTCCGGCTCGAACTTCCCGACGTACACCTGCTTCATGCCCAGCATCGTGGCCAGGAACGGAAACCCCCAGGCGTGGACGTGGAAAAACGGCGTCAGCGGCATGTACACGTCGGCGTTGTCGAAGCGGCAGGCCGCGGCCGTAGCAGCGAAGCCGACGGCGATACCCAGCGTGTGCAGCACGATTTGGCGGTGGGTGAAAAACACGCCCTTCGGGTTGCCCGTGGTGCCGGTGGTGTAAAACGTGGTCGCCACGGCGTCTTCGTCGAAATCCTCGAAATCGTACTGGTCGGAGGCCTCGGCCAGCAGGCGTTCGTACTCGCCCGCGACGCTCAGGCTCGTTTCGGGCATCGGCCCGTCCTCCGTGGCGACGATGATCTGCCGGACGGTCGTGAACTCGCCCGCCAGTTGGTTCAGCAGGGGCACGAAGTCGGCGTGGGCGAGGATGACCACGTCCTCGGCGTGGTTGATGGTGTACAGAATCTGCGCCGGGGAAAGCCGCCAGTTGATGGTATGGATGACGTGGCCGGTCATCGGGATGGCGAAGAAGCTTTCGAGGTAGCGGTGGCTGTCGTAGTCCATCACGGCGATGGTTTCGCCGCCGTTCAAGCCCAGGCCTTTGAACACGTTCGCCAGCCGGGCGACGCGTTTTTGCAGTTCGAAATAAGTGTAGCGCACCCGGTCGCGGTACACGATTTCGCGCTCGGGTTCGAGCAACGTCGAGTAGCGGAGGAGGCTTTTGATGAGGAGCGGGTAGGCGAAGGCGGTGGAGGCCGGGGGGATTTTCTTGAGGTTCATTTGTGGTTTGGAGGTTTTGGCCAAAGCTATTGAAATTTTTTAACCACAGAGTTCACGGGGTTTTTGCACAGAGGTCCCAGAGGAAAACTCTGTGAACTCCGTGCTAAAACTCTGCGCACTCTGTGGTTAAATCAACTCAAACGCTTTTCACCCGTTCCAAAATCCGAATCTGCTCCAGCACCTGCTCGGGCTGCACGGCCAGGGGCGCGCCTTCGGCGATGGCGGCGTAGAGGTTGTCGAAAAGCAGGCCCCAGTTGCCCGGCTCGGTCAGCAACGTGCCCCGAAACGGCACGCCGCCGAGGTCGGTGTGCAGCAGGCCATGCTGGCTTTCCGGCTCCACCCCAAAATGAGGCTGACCGGGCCGCAAACCCGCCTTCAGGTGGTCTTCCTGCACGTCGAGGCCGGGTTTCAGAAACGAGCCTTTCGTGCCGTGGAGCACGTAGCGCGGCCCCGGTTCCCGCACGAGCAGGCTGGCCCGGAGGCGTACTTTCAACCGCCCGTAATCCAGGCGCACGTCGAAGGCGTCGTCGATGCCGGAGCCTTGCCGTTGGGTGAACACCTCGCCCTCCACGCCCTGCGGGACGCCGAAGAGCGTCAGGGCCTGGTCGAGCAGGTGGGCACCCAAATCGTACAAAATCCCGCTGCCGGGGCCGGGGGTTTCTTTCCAGGGCTTGGGGTTGAGGATGGGCTTGAAGCGGTCGAAGTGGGCTTCGTAGCTGAGCAGTTCGCCGAGCCAGCCGTTCTCGACCACTTTCCGCACGGTTTGAAAATCCCCGTCGAAGCGGCGGTTTTGGTACGCGCTCAGCACGCGGTTCTGGGCTTTAGCGAGCGCAATCAGTTCTTCGGCTTCGGCGGCGGTGGCGGTCATCGGTTTTTCCACCAGCACGTGCTTGCCCGCTTGCAGCGCCCGGCGGGCGTAGTCGAAGTGGGTTTCGTTGGGCGTGGTGATGCTGACGAGGTCAATGTCCGGGTCGGCCAGCACGGCGTCGAAATCGTGCGAGAGGTTCACCCATTCGTACAGCTCTTTCGGCGTTTTGGAGCCGGAGGTGACGACGGTGTGGAGGTGAAACTTCGGGTTGGCGACGAGAAACGGAGCCTGGAGGTAGCGGCCGGAGAGGCCGAAGCCAATGAGGGCGGTTTGGAGGGGCATTCGGAAAAGGAATTTTTCGGCAAAGATGCACCCGGTTTTCACAACGGGTAGTCGCAACGCCACGGGTACGTCAGCGATGTCGGCCTTACGCCGATTTTTGCAAAAATCTCGTAAAGTCCGGTTTCCGAACGGGCGAAATGGCGCTCCTTGCAAAGCATGTCTTCGTCACCGAGATAGACGTCGTGCAGTTCGTTTTTCAATTCAAAAACCAGAACTGAGTACTCGTGTACTCGTGGGGTGGAAAGTCGTGCAAACGCGGCGCGAACGTTACCGTAGGCGGTTTGTACCGATGAACGCTAATCCAGCGGCGGTAGCCGGGTTGGGTAGTTGGAAGCTCAGCGGCAAGGGTGCCCCCGCCTTAGAGGCTGGTCCAGAGGTCTGTTTTTATCTGCTTAGTGGGCATGGTTAATCATTACATTTCACCTACCTGCTTTAAAAGCAGCGTCCGAATGGAATCGCTGAGCCGAAACGTGGTCTGCTTTTTCATTTCGTCCAATGCTTCCCGAACGGACGTGATCAAGCCCTGCTTTTTAGCAATCAGCAACACACCACCGGTGCCGACGATGGCCAGCCCCCTCGATTCGGCGACTTGTCGCCCCGCCAAATCATCGATCAAAAGCCGAGTTGCATGTAGTTCTTCCGCCAACACGATGGCTTCCGCTTCGCCGATATCCACGTCTTGAAGCAACGAAATCACCTCGCTTTTTTCTGCACCGCTTCGACGCGAAGCCAGGACGGACGGTCGAGCAACCACTTAGCCAGCGTGGAATCCGCCTGCAATTCCTGCAATACACGTTCAGGAATGGTTACTTCACCGAAAATTTGTGGCAACACAAAAACAATGTCGGTCTTGACAAGTGCGTCGAGCACCGACGTATCGCTCACGACGATCATAACAGTCCGGCTTGTTGCAGACTAGCAGTCTCCCGTCGCAAGCTTTCTTCGTCGTAGTTCGGCCAGAAACCACGTTCGCCCAACACCCGCTCAAACTCCAGCCGCTCGAGGTTGGTCAGGCGGCGGGCCTGGCCCGCGGTCAGACGACCGGTTTCAACCAGGTGAACGGCCAATTCCAGCCGAGTTTCTTCGGCCGTCAAGCCCGCCGTGGCGAGCAGTTCGTCGTTGAGTTCGAGTGTCATTTTTCAGAGAAGATTTCCAGAAAGTAACCCCAATTACGAAGCCATCGCCAACTGCCGCAATTCCACCAAGTCAGCCTCAGCTTCGGAAGGGGCCACGGAGTCTGCCGCGTCCGCGTCGTAAAATTGCCCGACCAGTTGCTGCAAAAGCTGGTAACTGGCCGACGACGCCCACCGCGGGCTGACCAGTTCCTTCACGGGTCGGGCGAAATGCCGGTCTTTGCGGGCCACGTACTGGTCGACCAGAAAATCGTCGTCCGCCAGGCTGCGGTGCAGTTTTAACAACTCGTCCGTTTTTTTGACTTCCTGAATCAGGTCGTACAATTTTAGCCCCCGGGCATTTTTCATGGTTCGTGCGGAGGGAACGTTTATTTTTTGAATTCGAAACCGAGTGGTTAGCCGTGCCACACTTCGTTGAATGGCCCTAAATTTACGCTAAGTTGGGCCTCCGCTGGTCAAGTTCCGCCGACGCCCAGAAAATCCTCCATCGAATCCGGCGTGACGGCGTTCTGCGAGACCACGGGGTACGTTTCCGCGAAGGTTCTCGGAAACCGCACCCGCGCGTTGGGATTCCACTTGAACTCAAATGCCGCCAGTTGCCCGTCGCTTTCTTCGACGTAATCGATTTCCTGCTGGGCGCGGGTGCGCCAAAAGTAGGGTTGCACCCAACGACCCGCGTAGTGATTGACTTTGAGCCGTTCGCTGACCACGAAATTCTCCCACAAGGCCCCCACGTCGGCGCGGGTGGAGAGCGGACTGAAATTGCCCAGGATGGCGTTGCGGATGCCGTTGTCGTAAAAATACACCTTGCGGCTGGTTGAAATCTCGTTGCGCAGGTTGCGGCTGAACGGCGGCAGTTTGAACACAACGAACGCTTTTTCGAGCAAATCCACGTAGGTGGCCACCGTCTGCTTGTCCACTTGCAGGAGGTTCGAAAGTTCGTTGAACGACACCTCGCTGCCTACCTGCAAGGCCAGCGCCCGGAGAAGTTTTTCGAGCAAATCGGGCTTGCGCAGGCCTTTGTAAGCCAACAAATCTTTGTAGAGGTAACTGCTGGCCAGGTTGCGCAACACCTCGCGCTCCTCACCGGGGTGATTGAGCACGTCGGGGTACATGCCGAACAGCAGGCGGCTTTCGAGGCCACCCCGCGCTTCGAGGTAAGGCACGGATTGCCGCCATTCCGCCCAGCTAACCGGGAAAAGTTGGTACTCCCACTTTCGGCCCGTGAGCGGCTCGTTCACTTCGTTGCTCAGTTCAAACGACGACGAGCCGGTGGCAATCACCTGCACGTTGGGAAACTGGTCGATGAGCAGTTTGAGGGTCAGGCCGATGTTGAGCACCCGCTGGGCTTCGTCGATGACTACCACGCGGGCCGGGCCGACGATGCGCCGGAGCCGGTCGAGCGGCGCGTCTTCGAGTTCCTGGCGCACGATGGCTTCGTCGGCGTTCAGGTACAATTTGGTTTCGGAAATGCCGTCGAACAACTGCCAAACCAGCGTGGTCTTGCCCGTTTGCCGAGCACCCAGCAGGATAAGCGCTTTCCCGCCGAATAGTTTTTGCCGCAGGACAGGCAGTAAGTGGCGTGGAAACATACTTTTGGCGATTACAATCGCCAAAAGTATAAACAATCGGCGATTGTAATCGCCGATTGCACGATTTTCACCTCATCCCCTCCTCCAACTCCCAAATCGCCAGCGCCAGCCGAATCTGGGCGTAGTCGTGGCGTTGTTCGAGTAATTCAAACAGCGGGGCCAGGGCGTCGCCGCGCTTGATGCCGATTTCTTTCGCCCCGCCGACGATGATGGCGTAGGTGCCCCGGTCGAGGAAGTCCCAGAGGTTCACGGGGTGGCCTTCTTCCTTCAACCGGATGAGGTGCGCGGCGATGGTCGAGGGCTGGACGCCGCGTTCGCGGGCCATTTCTTCCAGGTTCATGCCCGTTTTGTACAAATCGAGCGTCTGGACGTAGGTGAACCCCTTCACCACGCGGGTACCGGGCTGGGTGTTCTCGCGGGCGAACCCGAGGATTTCGTTGATGAACGCCTCGCCGTAACGCCGAAATTTTTCGTCGCCCACGCCCGACACCTGCTTCATCTGAAACTCGCTGATGGGCCGTTTCTGGGCCATTTCCGAGAGCGTCGCGTCTGAAAACACCACGTAGGGCGGCACGCCCAGCGAGTCGGCGATTTGCTTGCGGAGCGTGCGCAGGCGCTCGAACATCGCGTCTTTGATGACCTCCTTTTTCGGTTTTTCCTTTGGTTCGGCGGCTTCGCGGGCGGCCTGGCGCTCGTCGAAGGGAATGAACTTCGCCAGTTGCACGGTCCGGCCTTCCTTCAGCACCTGCCAGCTCGTGGGGTTGAGCTTGAAGGTGTGGCCTTCGTCGTAGGCGATGTCCACCACGCCACTGTTGAGCAGTTGGGCGAGGTAGTCGGCCCATTCCTCGAACTTCAGGTCACGGCCGGTGCCGAAGGTGGGCAGGCCGTCGAAGCCGTGGCGGAGCACGTTCTGGTTGCGGCTGCCCCGCAGGATGTCGATGAGCAGGCCCATCGCGACGGTTTCGCGGGTGCGGGCGATGCCAGAGAGGGCCTTCTGCGCCAGCACCGTGCCGTCGAAGCGGGTGGGCGGGTTTTTGCAGACGTCGCAGTTGCCGCAGTCGCCGTCGGTGGTTTCGTTGAAGTAGCTCAGCAGCACCCGGCGGCGGCAGTGGTCGGCCTCAGCGTACTGCTTCATGCGGTTGAGTTTGGCGCGCTGGAGGTCTTTCTGCTCCTCGGGCACCTCCGATTTTTCAATCATGTCCTGCCGCATGGCCACGTCCTGGTAGCTGTAAAACAGCACCGTGTCGGCGGGTTCGCCGTCGCGCCCGGCCCGGCCGATTTCCTGGTAAAAACTCTCGACGTTCGACGGCAGGTTGTAGTGCAAAATCCACCGCACGTTCGACTTGTCGATGCCCATGCCGAAGGCAATCGTGGCGACGATGATTTGGATGTCGTCTTTCAGAAACGCCTCCTGCACCCGCGAACGGTGGTCGGGCGAGCAGCCGGCGTGGTAGTGGTCGGCGCGGAAGCCCAGTTCTTTCAATTTTCCGCAGACTTCCTCGGTGGTTTTGCGGCTGAGGCAGTACACGATGCCGGGCTGGCTGTCGTGTTTTCGGAGAAATTCCTCCATCCGTTGCAGCCGCTTGCGGCCCGGCAGCACGGTGAGGCTGAGGTTGGGGCGGTCGAAGGAGGCCAGGAACACGGGCGCGTCGGGGATGCCGAGTTGCTTCAGAATGTCCCGGCGCGTGACTTTGTCGGCGGTGGCGGTGAGGGCGATGACGGGCACGTCGGGGAATTCCTCCTTCAGCACGCTCAACTGCCGGTATTCGGGACGGAAATCGTGGCCCCAGGCTGAGATGCAGTGGCTTTCGTCAATCGCAAAAAGACTGACGCTCAGTTTTTTCAAAAAATCCATCGTCCCGCCCGAAAACAGGCGCTCCGGCGCGACGTAGAGCAGCTTCAGTTCGCCCAATTTCGCCATCCACAGCACCGATTCCTGCTCGCGGGCGGTGAGTGTGGAGTTGAGAAACGCCGCCCGGACGCCGTTGCCCCGCAGGGCCTCGACCTGGTCTTTCATCAACGCGATGAGCGGGGAAATCACCACGGCGAGGCCGTCTTTCACCAGCGCGGGCACCTGAAAGCACACCGACTTGCCCCCGCCCGTGGGCATGAGCACGAGGCAGTCCCGGCCCGCCAGCACGGTGTCGATGATTTCGGCCTGGAGGGGCCGGAACCGGTCGTAGCCGAAGGTTTGCTTGAGGACTTGTTCTTTGGTGAGCCTGGGGGCCGTGGGGGTCATTTTTTCGCGGAAATTGAAGAATAAAAATACCGCTTCCGGGCGGGAAAACCGCGACCGAAGCTTTAAAAATCCAGCCCTTGAGAACCCGTTTCGGGCGGATGAGGTTTCCGGGTTGCGCAGGCTTTTTCGTACCTTTCCCAAAAATCATTCGGCCATGCAAACCGTCACCGTCGACATCCTCAACGAGAAGGCGTACCGCCTGCTGGAGGATTTGGAAGACCTGGAAGTCATTCGCCTCCGCGACAAACCCGAACCCGCGCCACAGCGCCCAAAAATGGATCTGACTCAATTGCGGGGTTCCATTCAAACGGGCCTCACCGTGGACGAAATTGACGCACAATTCCGAAGCATGCGCGACGAATGAAATCCTGCAAAAGCTTCGCTTGGAGCCACTTTTAAGGGAAAAGATTTAATTGACCGTTATCAGAATCTTTTTTATGCGTCGCAACAGGTTTAGGGAAAGTAGGGTGGAAAGTACCAATTATTATAAACGGATTATGCGCATTTCTTGCATGGAATTCTTTAGTTGTTCCAAGAAAAAAATATAAATCTTTCGTCTTAGCAAAGTCATCAAAATATTTTTGTCTTACTTTTTTGCAAGCGTCTTCTTCGTTGTCTGAGTATTTCCAAAATAATGCACCCACCTCCCAATCTTCAATCATCATTCTACTCCTTCTATCATTGATATCTTCAAAAACATAATAAAATTTATACGGCAATTTTCTTACCACTTTTAATTTTTTATCTCGCTCTTCGAATATACCAATTTGATTCATAAGTGCTAATTTATTTTTATCCCACTCTCTCTCGACTTCTTCGTAAACAAAATCGATAACTTTCTTTGGCTTGAATACCGCAAGCGAAGTTTTATATTTTTCATTTTTGGAATCTTCGATTAATTTACTTAAATCCTCATATACATCATTTAGCACAATTGCTTTTCGTTCAGCCCATGCATTAGCTGTATCAACTTCGTTGAGAATCGTTGGATGTGTATCCAGGCTTACAGGTCGATAGCTCTCCGGCCTGAAGTCATCGGGATTTTTTTCTATGTCAATCTCAATCCACTGATATTTTTTATACTGATTGTAGAAAGGTAGCTTTCGAAATTGAACAGGATAAATTCTTATCCATTTACCTTCTTCGGTAAAACCAGCAGTACACACCAATTCATCGTACTTGGTGGAAATTGTTGGGTAGGTTTTTACAGCGATGAGAACTCTCGTTAATGCCATTGAGATTTAGAGGTGCTTGAGTTCAAAAAATTGTTCTGATGATTTAACTAATGCCTCGGCAACTTTAGACCGGTGACATTGGCAATAAGATTTCTCAAAACAAGTCAAAGCTATACGTCTTTTACTTTCCAATATGTGTAAAATTTTTTCAATCGATTTTTCCTGATAAATCAAATAATTTTCCTCATAGTCCTGAAATAAACTATTGTAGTCACTTTGTGAATGTAATGCCTGTCTTTTTCCGCTTTCTATACCCAACTCTGGTATGTGCATATACTCTATGCCAAGTACTTCACAGAAAAATTTAAGATGATGTTTTGAGAATCCAGCCTTTTGACTAAAAGCATTTCTTCTAACATCACAAAGCACTTTTACATTATTATTAATCAATTTATTGAAATAAGATTCAATACTTTGCCCTTCATAACCAATAGTAAAAATAGTAAAATCGTTGCCTTTGGGCTTGATTTCTTCTATTTGCTTGTACTCTTCGCGATTGAGTAATTCACTTGCAATTTCACTTCTAATCGCAAAATAAGGGTACTTCTGGTAGGTTTCAATCATTAACTCTTTTGCTGAATAATTTTGGTACCTTTCAAATATATACATTAATCTTAGCGAATCTTCTTTTTTCAGTTCTTTAAAAAAATTCGACTGATTTTTTAAGTGCCAAGTTTTATTTTTTTCCTCAACATAACCCTGTGAAGCCAAAATAGTCATATCCCAATTAGCTTGGAAGGAGTAACATCCATATTTATGAGGTACAAAATCAAAGGAGGGAGTCGATTGATTTTTGGATAGCAAAAAAAGGAGTTTTTGAAGGTTAATCTTGCCCAAGCTTCCTCCGAAGACCTCCAAAAATCCGAGCAATACCTTTCTTCTGTAGTACATCATGGCGCAATTCTATGACACAATTGACTTATTTCCAAAATACAAGTGTCAATTATCGCGCCAAATTACGACTCCTAAATCACTTTATGCCGCACGGCGAAGCCGTTGCGGCTCAGGAATTCCGAAACCAGCGCGAAGCGGTGGCATTCCAGCGGGTCGGCTTCGGAGCACATCAGCGCCACGACGTGGCCCTTTTCCAACCCGCTTTTTAAGCGCTCCACGCCCGAGCGAAACGCCGCCGAACGCTGCACGCTCCCGAAATCCACCCGGCCCTCGGCGTCGAGCAGGGCGGGGTCGTCGTGCCGGGCACCGAACTCCCGGGCGAAGTGCAGGTAGGCAATGCCGACGTTTCGGAGGGCCGCGAACAGCACGCCCCCGTTGAACTGCGGGTTGTAGGCGCTGGCCGCCACGCTGCGCACGTCCACCAGGCAGGTGATGCAGTGGGCCCGGAGCAGGTCGAGAAAGTACGGCAGCGGGTGGTTGGAATGACCGACGGTGAAAACGGGGAGCATCCGGGTGGGTCTTTGGCGGAGCTAAGTTGCCGAAAAATCAGGGTGTTGCCCAACGTTTTCCCGAAAATGTAGCGCGCGGCAAAAAAAGCGGGTTTTCGCCGAAGCGCCCAATCCGGGCAACCTGCTTTGTCGTAGGTATCGCCGCTTGCTAACTCTTTCACCTTTCATCTACAAACGGGTTCTGCCATGACTCACATCGGTAACTTCCGCCCCAAAAACCTGCGCGCCCGGATGGCCGCACTGGTCTGCTTCGTCCTGCTGAACGCCTGCCAGGACCACCGCATCCCGCCCCAGGACGTACCCGATGCCGTGTTTTACGGCCTCACCGACGGCAACCAACTCCTCCGCCTCAGCGCGAAAACCCCGTCCGTCGCCCAAGCCACGGTGAACCTCACGGGTCTGATGCCCGACGAGCGGATGCTGGCCATCGACTTCCGGCCCGCCACGGGGCAGTTGTACGGCGTGGGCAGCACCAACCGGCTGTACGTCATCAACCCCGCCACGGGTCAAGCGCGGGCGTTGGGCAGCGGGGCCTTCACGCCCAACCTGACCGGCGTGGTGGTCGGCTTCGATTTCAACCCGACCGTGGACCGCATCCGCCTCGTGACGTCCAACGGCCAGAACCTGCGCCTCAACCCCGAAACCGGCACCGTGGCCGCCACCGACGGAAACCTGAACTCCGGTACGCCGATGATTACCGCCGTGGCCTACACCAACAACAAGGCGGGCGTCACCACGACGACGCTCTTCGACATCGACCCCAACACCGACCGGCTCTACCGGCAGGACCCGCCTAACAACGGCACCCTCGTGGACGTCGGGCCGCTGGGCCTGAACGTCAGCGCCGTGGGCGGCTTCGACATCGGCCCCGACGGCCGGGGCATCGTCTCGGTGGTTTTCGACGGCAAACCCGAACTCGATTACATTGACCTTTCGACGGGCAAACTCCAGAAACTCGGCGACTTGCCCACGACGCTCCTCGGCCTGGCCATCCCGACCGAACCCGTGGCCTACGCCGTCGATAACGGCAACAATTTGTTGATTTTCAACCCCATGAACCCGGCCCCGATTGCCAAACCCATCACGGGCATTCAGACCGGTGAACTCATCGTCGGGCTGGACTTCCGCCCCGCCAACGGGCAGTTGTACGCCCTGGGCAGCACGAGCCGGATTTACACCCTCAACACCTCGTCGGGCGCGGCGGCGGCCGTGGGGTCGGGGCCGTTTAGCCCGGCCCTGTCGGGCAGCGATTTCGGGTTTGATTTCAACCCCACCGTGGACCGCATCCGCCTCGTGAGCAACCTGGGCCAGAACCTGCGCCTGCACCCCGAGACCGGCGCGGTGGCCGCCACCGATGGCAACCTGAACCCCGGCACGCCGACCATCACCGGCGCGGCCTACACCAACAACTTCGCCGGGGCCACGACCACCATGCTGTTCGACCTTGATTCGAACGTGGACAAACTCTTCCGCCAGGACCCGCCCAACCCCGGTGGGCTGGTGGAAGTGGGCAACCTGGGCGTCAACGCCGAAGCCGCCAACGGCTTCGACATCGGCGGCACGTCGGGCACGGCTTACGCCTTGCTGACCGTCGGCGGCACCACCCGCGTGTACACCATCAACTTGACCACCGGCGCGGCCACGGGCGGGGCCGTTTTCCCCACCACGCCCGTACGGGCGATGGCGGTTGGGTTGGGATTTTAAACGAGGAGTTGGAATGTGACGGCCCCGGTTCGCGCTTGTGAACCGGGGCTTTTTACCTTTGGCCCGGTTTTGATGGAAGTGAGCGGCTATCCTTCTTGCCCCCATGCGTTTCGCTTTGTTTTTGCTCCTGCTGAGTCCGGCGCTGCTGGCTCAGTCGCCGCGCACCCCCCGCGTCAGCGCCGAACTGGGCGGCTGGGCGGCGACCGGGCAACGAACGCCGTTCTGGCTACGGGCCAACCAGTGGGGCCGGGTGCCGTTGGAAACGCCCGCCGCGACGGGCCGCCTGGCGGTCGCGCTCGACTACCGCCCGGCGGACACAACGCGGGGGGCCTCCCGAAAAAAACACCCGTTCGACTGGGGTTTCGGGGCCGAGGGCGTCGTCAATGCCCAGCCGGGTGGGGCGCGGGGGTTGCTGCCCCAAGCCTACGCCAAAGTCCGTTTTCGGGGGCTTGAACTCTGGGCCGGGCGGCGCTACGAATTTTTAACCCTGGGCGATTCGGCCCTCACGACGGGGGCCTACGCCTGGTCGGGCAACGGCCTGCCCGTCCCGAAGGTGCAACTCGGCCTGCCCGATTACGTGCCGCTGGGGTTTCTGAAAAACTTTGTGGCCCTGCGCGGTTTTTACGCCCACGGGTGGTTCAACGCGCCGTACATCCAGGGCGCGTACCTGCACCAGAAGGCGCTCTACGGGCGGTTTGGTAAACCCGAAGGTCGCCTCAACGTGCAACTGGGCCTCAACCACCAGGTGCTCTGGGGCGGGCGGGCCGAGTACCTGCGGAGCAGCACGCTGGCCGTGAACGGGCAACTGCCCCACGCCCTGAGCGATTACCTGCGGGGCGTGGTGCTGGGGAAAATTCCCCCGGTGTTCCGCAACGACCGCTTCACGAATTTTGACGGGGAAAACCGCATCGGCAACCACCTGGGCAGCCTGGATTTCGCGCTGGAAGTGCGCCTGAACCGGGGCCGGATTCTGGCCTATCACCAGCACCCCTACGAAGACATGACCGGCCTGCTTCTGCGCAATGCCCCCGACGGGCTGTACGGCCTGCGCTGGCGACCCGCTCTCCCAACCGGAAACGTTTTCGCCCTCAACGCCGTGCTGGTGGAGTGGCTGTACACGAAATTTCAGGCCGGGTCCACGTTCGATTTGCCCGGCAGCCGCTTCAAAGGCGGCGACAATTACTTCAACCACAGCCAGTACGTCCAGGGCTGGTCGTACTTCGGGCGTGCGCTCGGCACGCCGTTTCTGAGCCTGCAAACCGACCTCCGCCCGGAACTCCAACGGGGGCCGTTTTTCGCTAACAACCGCATGGCCGTGTACCATGTCGGACTGGAAGGGCGGGTGAAAAACCGGGGTTTGCTTCTGACCAAACTTTCGTACAGCCGGAATTTCGGCACGTACAGCCAGCCGTTTGAAGGGGAAATTCGGCAATTTTCGGGGCTGCTCCGGCTGGAATGGCCCTTCGGCTGGCTGGGCGGTACCACCCTCGCCGCGCACCTGGCCCACGACGGGGGAGGGCTACTCCCTTCGTCCACGGGAACGTACCTGAGCCTGCGGAAAAGCTGGCCATGACCTCCCCTCACTCCACCCCCACCTCCACCCGCGCCGTCGGCGTGCTTTCGTTGTGCAGGCGGTCAAAGGCCGTCACCACGTACACGTAGCGCTGGTTGGGCCGCACGCGGTCGTCGGTGAAGGCCGTTTCGTCGGAGCGCAGGATTTTCAGCAGGTGCGTCACGTTTTCCAATTCTTCGGGTTGCCCGGCCTCGAAACGGTACACGGCGTAGTAGCGGGCCGTTTCGCCGTCGGAAGCCGGTTCGGGGGCCTGCCAGAGCAGTTCGACGGCCTGCCCGCCGGGAATGGCGCTCAACCGGCGCGGGGCCTGGGGCGGGATGTTGTCTTTCCAGGGCATCGTCGGCACCAGCGCGGGTAGGCGGTAGAGGTCGGCGCGGAGGCTGTCCTGAAAGCCCCCGTAGTTGTTGGTCAGCGATTTTGAGGAAAAGAAAATCGCCCCGTTCACCTGCCGGAAGCGCCGGTTGAAGCGCAGTTGCTCGGGCAGTTCGGCGGGTTCCCAGCCTTCGTCGTCGCCGCCGAGGCGGTAGGCTCCCTGGCCGATGTAGAGGTGCCGGTTGCCGCAGTTGGCCAGCCACCAACTCACGAGCGGCTGGTAGGGCACCCGGCGGTGGTTTTGGTTGAAATACACCTGCGGGGCGATGTAGTCGATCCAGCCTTCGAGCGCCCAGCGGCGCGTGTCGGCGTAGAGTTGGTAGTACGAGGAGTTGCCTTGGGTTTCGGAGCCGTCGGGGTCGCGGTCGGAACGGTTTTTCCAGATGCCGAACGGACTGATGCCGAACTTCACGTGGGGCTTCACGGCCCGGATGGAATCGGAAATCTGCTTGATGAGCAAATCGACGTTGTTGCGTCGCCAGTCGTCGATGGAGGCGAAGCCTTGTCCGTATGTCTTGAAGGTTGGGCCGTCGCGGAGCGTCTGGCCGGGCACGCGGTAGGGGTAGAAGTAATCGTCGAAGTGAATGCCGTCCACGTCGTAATTCCGCACCAGGTTGACCACCACTCCCGTGATGTAGTCGCGCACGTCGGGCAGGCCCATGTTGAAGAGCTTCATGCCATCGTAGGTCAGCATCCAGTCGGGGCGCTGGCGGCTGACGTGGTCGGGAGCGATGCTGCCCGCGTTTTTGAACGTAGCCCGGTTGAGGTTCAGCCAGGCGTGAAATTCCAGTCCGCGGGCGTGGCTTTCGTCGATCATGAAATCGAGCGGGTCGTAAAACGGCTCGGGGGCGCGGCCCTGCCGCCCGGTGAGCCACTGCGACCAGGGTTCGGTGCCGCGGGCGTAGTAGGCGTCGGCGGCGTCGCGTACCTGCACGAACACGGCGTTGAGGCCGCTGGTGCGGTGCTGGTCCAGGATTTCGCGGAAATGCCGCTGCTGGGAGGTGGGGTTGTAATCGCCCCGGCGGGGCCAGTCGATGTTGTCGACGGTCGCAATCCACACAGCCCGGAGTTCGCGTTTGGGCGATGGAGGTGGCGCCGCGACGGGTGGGGAGCCGAAGCAGGAGAGGAGGAATGGAACGAGGGGGAGAAATCCGAAAATCATGGTCAAGCTCAGGCCGCAAGGTACGCATTGGGTGGGGCACCACGCCGACTGCCGTCTGTCGCTCACGCGCAATCCCGTTACGGCTGGCAGCCTTTCCGGGTCAGGAAGCCGCACTTTTCGTGCCAATCGGGGCGCGCTTGCTCTCAGAACGGCAGCGGTCGGAGCAGTATTTTACGTCTTCCCACACCCGTTCCCACTTTTTCCGCCAGGCAAACGGCCGCCCGCACACCGGGCATACTTTCGTGGGCAGATCGGTTTTTCGGCGCATTTTCATCAGGAGGACCTCGGTGTTTTTTCTGCGAAAATCTGCGTAATCTGCGGGAAAAACTGCTGAATCCATCGTGAACACCTACGATTGCCTCGTCGTCGGCGCGGGGCTGGCGGGCCTCACCGCCGCCCGCGAACTGACCCGCGCCGGAAAAACCGTCGCCCTCCTCGAAGCCCGCGACCGCGTCGGGGGCCGCGTGCACACCCAGGCGTTCAGCGGGTACTACCTCGACCTCGGCGCGGCCTGGATCGGCCCCACCCAGGATCGGATGTACGATCTCTGCCGGGAATTCAACCTCCGGCCCTTCCCGACCTATGACGAGGGCCGGAGCACGCTTTTGCTGAACGGAAAACTAAACACCTACCGGGGCCTTATCCCGCCCCTGCCTATTCCGGCCCTGCTGAGCCTCGACGGGGGCATTAAAAAATTGAATCGGTTGGCGAAAACCGTCCACCTCAACGCCCCCTGGGAAACCCCCGACGCCGCGAAGTGGGATTCGATGACGCTGGATTCCTGGATGAAAAAACAGATGTCGTTCGGCAACGCCCGGCGGTTGTTCGCCATCGCGGCGGAGGCCATCTGGGCGGCCAATCCGGCGGAAATCTCCATGCTCCACGCCTTGTTTTACGCCCGCTCGGGCCGGAATCTGGACAGTTTGATGAACATCAAAAACGGCGCGCAGCAGGACCGCATCGCGGGGGGATCCCAGGGCGTGCCCAACGGTCTCGCCGCCACGCTCCCGCCCGGCGTGCTGCACCTGAACGCCCCCGTGAAGGCGATTGTGCAGTCCGAAACGGGCGTGGACGTGGTGGGAGGAGCGCCTCGCGGAGAGGGTTTTCGATTTTCGGGAAAACGGATCATCGTGGCCCTGCCGCCCGCCCTGGCCGGGCGCATCGACTACCGCCCCCTGCTGTCCGCCGCCCGCGACCAACTCACCCAGCGCGTACCGATGGGGCAGGTGTTCAAGTGCTACGCCGTGTACGATCGCCCGTTCTGGCGCGACCGGGGCTTAAATGGCCTGCTGGCCACCGACGAAGGTTTCGTGTCGGTCACGTTCGACAACTCGCCCCCTGACGGCAGCAAGGGCATTTTGATGGGCTTCGTGCTGGCCAACCAAGCAAAGCGTTTCGCCGAACTTGCGCCCGGAACCCGGCAAAATACGGTTCTGGAGGAATTTTCGCGGGCTTTCGGCGACGAAGCCCGCCACCCGCTCGCTTACCTCGACCACACCTGGATGGACGAAGAATTCAGCCGGGGCTGCTACGCGGGCGTGATGCCCACCGGCGCGTGGACCTCGCTCGGTCGTGCGTTGCGCCAACCCTGCGGACGCATCCACTGGGCGGGCACCGAAACGGCCGCCGTCTGGAACGGGTACATGGAAGGGGCCGTGCGCTCCGGCGAGCAGGTGGCAGCGGAGGTGCTGGGGGCGTTGGCGTAGGCTTTTTTTACAAAATTGCGTTTTTCGGACTCTGGTTTTTCCCGATGAAAACCTTCCTCCGCATCCTGCTCTATGGCCTCGTGCTTGGCGCGTTGCTGACGGCGATGAGTTGGGCGAAATACCGCCTGCTCATCGCCGACCACGCCACCGAACTCTACGTGCTGCTCGTGGCCGGGCTATTCACGGGCCTGGGCATCTGGGCCGGGCTGCGCTGGACGGCTCCGGGTTGGATAGCCCCGAAGCGCTCCGAACCGCTGCCCGCGACGACCGCGCCGGAACCGGTCTTTTCGCTCCAGCAACCCGCCGCCGAACGGCTGGCCCAACTCGGCATCAGCGCCCGGGAAGGGGAGGTGCTGGCCTGCCTGGCCCAGGGCCTGACCAATGACCAGATTGCCGACCGGCTTTTCGTTTCGACCAACACGGTGAAAACCCACCTCGCCAACCTCTACGCCAAGCTCGACGTGAGCCGCCGCACCCAGGCCCTCGAAAAGGCCCGCCGCCTCGGTTTGCTGGCCTGAATGCCCTCGCCCGTTCGGGTGATTTTCGGCAAAATCACCCGTTTGGATGAGCCCGAAACCCGCGCCCGCCGCCAGTTTTGGAACCGAAAACCAACCAATGCCATGAAAAAAACCATCCTTGTTTTCGGGCTCCTCGCCGGAGCGGTCGTCTCCGGCCTGATGGGGCTCACCATGCTGCTTGCCAAAGGCAATCCTTCTCACTTCGAGTGGGGCATGGTCGTGGGGTACGCTTCGATGCTGCTGGCGTTCACGCTGATTTTTTTCGCCCTTCGCAGCTACCGCGAACGGCACCGGGCCGGACGGCTGACCTTCGGCGAGGGCTTCCGGATCGGGCTGGGCATTGCGGTCATCGCGTCGCTGGCCTACACGCTTACGTGGGCCGTGCTGTACAAAACGGCGTTTCCCGAATACCCCCGCGAATACACGAAGTACCTGATCGACAAGATGCGGGCCGAAGGAAAACCCGCCGCCGAGATCAGCGCCGCCCAGGCCGACCTCGACCGGATGTTTGCCGACTACGACACCTGGCCGGTGCTGCTGGGTTACACGTTTCTGGAAATCTTCCCCGTCGGGCTGGTCGTGGCGCTGGTGTGCGCGCTGGTGCTGAAACGAAAAGTGGCCCCGGTGGAGGTGGGGGCGGTGTAGGCCGGGTCAGGGTTCGTAATCGAAGGGCAGTTCGTCGGCGATGAGTTCCCAGCTCCAGTATCCCTGGCTGCGGATGCCGTGGGGGTCGTAAAACCGCCCGTCGGGTTCGACGGTCACCTCGGATTTGGTCATCCGAATCAGCGTCGTCTGCGGACGGACGCGGTGGCCGTGTTCGGCAAACGGAAGCGTGCGCTGGTAGTCCACGGGTTCGGGTTCGCGGGTGTAGGTCACCTGCACCAGGCCCGCAAACGCCACCACGGGTCGGGTGGGCGTGGTACGCAGGGTATCGAGTAGGCGTTTTACGGCCACCGTCGGCAACTGTACGTCGTAATTGCCCCGCAACGATTTGACACGCACCAGCGTATCGCCCGGAAGGCCGATGAGTTTCTCCTTGCTACCGCGGTCTCTCTGCTCCACCACGCGTACCATCGTGAAGCCTTCGTCGGTCAAATTGCCCCGGTGCAGCGCCCGCATGAAGTGCATCAGGGAGCCGCGGTAAGCTCGGCGGCGGTTTTCTTCCCAGCGAATCCGGTCGCGGGCGGTGCCTTTCAGGGGTTCAAACACCGCGTCGCCGTCGTACTGCACACGGTGTTCGGTGTACTCGTAGCGGAACTCGTTGAGCACGTACTTCAATCGGTAGCCCAGCGCCCGGTTTTCGATGAGCAGCGGCTCGGAGGCCCGCGCCGTCAGCATGGTGTCGGTCTTTTCAAAAAACAAGGCTTTCGGGTTTTTCAGAAAACACTGCCGGGCGTTTTCGCTGCGGCCAATGAAGTGTTGGGTGAAAAACTCGACCTGTTTGGCCCAATCCGGGTCGGGTCGGCGGCGGGCTTTGACCGTGACATCGGCCAGTTGCTTCTCGTCGGGCTGAAGGCCAATGCGATACCGCTTGGCCTCGCTCGTCTGGATGGTGAGTTTGAACGGGTGAAACCCCACGTACGACACCACGAGGTCGAACTTTCCGACGGGCACGTTGGGCAGCACGAACTGCCCCTGCTCGTCGGTGGTCGTGCCCCGGGTGGTGTTGGCCAGAAACACGGTGGCGAAGGGCAGAGGCTTTAAATCCTGGGCGTTGCGGACCTGGCCGCGGAGGGTGGCCTGGCTCCGGGCAAGGGCGGGAAACAGCAGCAGGAAGGCGAGGGCGAGGAACTGATAAGTTTTGGGGGGCATGGCATTCGTGAAAACCCGCGTTTGGGCCCGAATGTTTGCCGTTCGTTTCTTACGCCTTCCCAACCGACTCCTCACCTCCCAATCACCACCTTTCCCGTCGCCTCGCGCCCGAAGGCCTGTACCCGAAGCAGGTACACTCCGGGCTTCAGGCCGTTCAGCGTCAGTTCGTTGGGCGCGTTGGGTGTGAGCCGTCGGGTTTCGCGGTGTAGGGTGCGGCCGCGCGTGTCGCTGACGGCCAGGCGGGCTTCGGCGGCTTCGGGCCAGTCGAAGCGGAAGGTGCCGCTGCTGGGATTGGGATAAATGCGAAAGGATTGCGCCGTCAGGGGGCGATCGGTGAGGGTGAACACGAACGGGTCGGAAGTGGTCGAACAGCCATTGACCGTCGTGCGGACGGTGTACGCCCCGCTTTGTTTTGCTTCCAACGTGGCGGCGGTCGCACCGGCAACCGCCGTACCGTCCCGAAACCACTCGTTGCCAGCGTTGGCGCTCGATTGCAGCGTCGCGGCATTGGCGGTGATGGAGGGTTTGGGTGGGTTGGGTACCACCGTTACGGCCACCGCCACCGAAAGCGGGCTGACCTGCCCGTCCTGCACACCCACCGCCTGGTACGAACCGGCCTGCGTGACCGACAACCGTTCCGCCGACAGTCCGGAAAGCAGGGCACCATCGCGGTACCATCGGTAGCTGCCGTAACCCGTGGCCGTCAGGGTAAGATTGCCACCTTCACAGAACGTTCCGTTGTTGGCCGCCGTCAGGCCGGGGGCGGCGAGAACGGCTTTTTTCGGAAACGTCACCTCCCAGATTTGCCCGCTCACTTCGAGCACGTAGAGCGTATTGCCCACGATTTCGCCGTCGACGGGTGCGGTGAAATTCGCTACGATGCGTTTGCAACTGACCTGGTATTCGCCGTTTCTTTTCGTCAGGTTCATCAGCATCAGATCTTCGCCGGGGTCGTTCATGGGGCCGAGCGCGCCGAGGGTTGAGAGGCCCGACGGGTCGAAGGTGCCTTTCTGGTGGCCCAGCACGAAGGCCTGCCCGGTGTAATCGCCGCCGAACTGGGCGCGGGTGTCGAACACCAGCCCGACGGGGCACCGGTGGCCGGTGAACGTCGTCACCGCCCCGCCTTCGTCGCTGGCGTCGCGGATGGCCCCGGTCTGGGGGTCGCGGTATTTGTCGGCATCGGGGCCGGTGTTGGGGATGGGCCGCCGGAAGGTCACACCCGTCGGTTTTTTCGGATAATTCGGGTCGTTGGCAAGTCCCCCGTTGAGGAAACTGGTGCTTTTCGGGTTCACCAGTTTGTCCTGCTTCGGGTCGTAGCCCGGAAACTGCATGGGCGTGTCGTTGCCGCCGATTTCCCAGGGAAAGCCGTAGTGCTGGCCCTCGCGAATCCAGTTCATTTCTTCGGGGTCGTCGCGGTCGCCGGAGTTTTCCACGCTGAACAAATCGCCCGTGGGCGAGAAGGCGATGTCGAAGGCGTTGCGCACGCCCCGCGCAAACACGTAGCCGCTGGCCTGCAACTGGGTTTCGTTGTTGGGCAAAAACAGGTCGTTGGCCGTGGTGGGAATCCGGTAAATCTTGGTGGTCAACGGCTCTTCGCGCAGACCCGGGTAGCGGCCCTCGTTGTCCTTCACCTCGCCGTGGTCGGTGCGCGATCCGCTTGCGATGTAGAGGGATTGCCCGTCGGGCGAAAAGCACACGCCGCTGAAGGCGTGGTCGTAAAGGGTTTTCGACGACGCGTGGTTGTCGGTGCGCATCACGGTCGTCCAGGTCCAGGAGCCGTTGGGCTGGCGCTGGCCGCGTTTCACCAACCCATACCCCACCACGCCGGACTGGACGACCCGGTTGCCCACCAGGTACACCACGCCCTGCCGCACCGCCAGGCCCTGGAGGTGGTTGATCTCGTGTTGGCTGGCGTCGGCGATGGCCTCGTGGCGGACGGTGCCGTTTTCGGAAATTATTTGAAACAGGCCGCCGTCGAAACTGATCGTGTAAAACACCCGCCGGGTGGAGTCGTAGGCGATGCGCACCTGCAAATCGGTGTTGGTGACCCGGTGAAAGGGTCGGATGGAAAGGCCCGGGCCTAGGGCCGTGGGCGTGGTCTGGGCCGCAGCAGTCCCGCTGGCGAGAATAAGCAGGATGTTGAGAAGTGTAGAGCGGTGTTTCATGGGTTCTGAGCAAGATTTACCGGCAAGATACACTGGGCGGTCCTGGCCCGCCAAGGCATTGATGAAGCCTTTCGGAAAATCGTTGCAGAAGGCGCTTAAGATGCTACTTTTGTTGCATTAAACGCCACTGACGATTTCCTCTCCGACCCGTCGCTCCTTCCGGCGGGTCCGCCCGGCTTACCCCAATCGGGTGAGCGAATCCTTCCGTTTTTTACCTGAACCTTTTTTCGTCAGAACGAACGCACCCGCGTTCGTCGATTTCCCGATGACTTCTCTTCATTCCACCCTTGCGCTCCTCGGCGGAGCAGGCAAAGCGGGCCTTCCGCTGGTGCGGGAGGCGCTGCACGCCGGATACACCGTCCGGCTGCTGCTGCGCCACCCCGAGCGCTTCGACCTGACGCACGAGCGCCTGGAAATCCGGCAAGGCGACGCCCGCGACCCCGACGCCCTGCGCGAGTTGCTGCGCGGCGGCTCGGCGCTCCTGAGTACGCTGGGCATCCCCCGCGAAAACCCAGTGCCCATCCTCGCTCCCGTGACTGAACTTTTGGTACCCCTGCTTGGCGAGGCGGGCATCCGCCGGTACGTGACGGTGACGAGCCTGTACGACACCAGTCTTGAGCAGATGGACGAAAAAACCCGGCAAGCCGCTGCGTTCATGGGGCAAACGTTCCCGCTGTTCATGGCCGACCGGCGTCGGGAGGCGCAACTGCTGGCCGAAAGCGACCTCGACTACACGCTCGTGCGGTTGTCTTACGTGGTACCCGAACCGGCCACCGGTCACGTGCTGACAAGCCTCGACCACCTGCCCGGCGACCGGATTTCCGCCGAAGACCTCGCCCGGTTTCTGCTCGACCAATTGGGTAGCCGGGCATTCGTGCGTCAGGCTCCGTTCGTGGCCAACGGGTAGGCGAAAAAAAAGGCCGGTCGAACGCAAGGGTTCGACCGGCCTCCCTTGATTTGGGCGGTTATTTTTCCCGGAAGGCCACTGCCGTGGTTTTCGTGCCTTTCTGGTCCACGTAAGTCTGGGTCATTTTCGCGCGCCCGTCGCCCAGCAGTTCAAAGGCAAACGTGCGGGTCATGCCCGGTGGTAGCCCGGCTTGGGTGAAGGTGTTATCGCCCAGGTACTCGCAGGCTAGCCCGTACACGATTCGCCCCGATTTACGCCAGAGTTGCCCGTCGCGTTTAAAGAACTCCGTTTTTTGGGTGGGTACTTTTTCGTCCGAATACACGCCGACCAGCCGGGCGAGAGCCCCCGGCTCAACCAGTAGCGCATCGGTCATTGTTACGTCAAACAACACCACCTTCCGGCCACCAGCTTCCTGCCTGACGTCCAGAATGCGGCGCTTGGCCAGGGGCGAAGCAGCGTAGGGATCGGTAGCCAGGTGGGTGTCGCCGGTGAAATAAAGTTGCGTGACCAAGCTTTGGTAGCCGGGTGCCGAGACGTACAAGTGAAAGTGCGCGGGCCGGATTTGCCCGTTTCCATCGTCGTAGGGCACGGGCAGTATCGTCTGAAACTCGTACCGGCCCTGCTCGTCGCAGTAGGTGGTGCCCCGGTACCTAAATTCGGGCGAGGTGTTGTCGTACTGCTCGTCGGCCCCGCAGTGCCAGAGCTCGACTTTGGCGTTTCGGTAAGGTGTCGTGCAGTCTTTGTGTTTCACGCGGCCTCGGAGTGTTACGGGCTGGCCGGGTGCGCCGGGTACCACGAGGTTGCTGCGCACGGGTGAATCAGGCCGGTAAAACGGACCGAGGATGTCCGTGGTGGTTTCGCAATCGCCTTCAAAATGGTTGCCGTTGGGCCGGACGAACCCGGTCGTGCTGACGGCCACCACGCCCAGGGCCGTGTGCTGGAGGAACGTTCTGCGTTTCATGGAAGGGAGGATAAGAGGATGAAAACCAGGCGCTGGCGGACGAGAAGGCAAGGTACACCATTCTCTGACTATCGGAAGTTTATTTGCCGAATTGCCGACGTTTTCTTTCTCTTTCTGATGGTTGGCAACCCAGGCGAAGCGGCGGGTCGAACGCCTTCCGGCACCGGGTAATTCCACCCGGAGTGTTGCATGGGTGCACCAAGCCCCGGTATTGCCATCAAAGCACGTTGGTGGCAGGTAGAATCAATCGTTCCATGTCGGGATTGCTGCGCGTTTTGCCGACTGAGGTGTACCGGGTGGGCTAGGCTGGCATCAAGGTAGGGGGAGGGTACGATACAAACCCCCACTGCGAAGAGCCTGCGCGTTGTGGCACACCTCGGCCTCCTGCGCCCGGAATTTTTTCCCAAAAATTCCGCTTCTCTCCCCGTCATGGCCAAATCCCGTTCCGCACCGACCGACCCCGAACTTTCCTGGAAAGACCGCTTTTCCGCCCTAGGCAACCTGCCTCAGTTTTTCCGGCTCATCTGGCAAACTTCGCCGGGGTTGTTTCTGGGCAACGCCGCCCTGCGGCTGGTGCAGGCGGCCATTCCCACGGCTTCGCTCTACGTCGGCAAACTCATCATCGACGAAGTCGTCGGCCTCGTCAACCGGAGCGGCGGCGACGCGGTCGGCGGCGACCAGACCTACCTCTGGCAACTCGTCGCCGCCGAATTTGGCCTTGCCGTGCTGAGCACGGGCCTGGGCCGGGCCGTGTCGCTGATTGACAGTTTGCTGGGCGATTTATTCGCCAACCGCACGTCGGTGCGGCTGATGGAACACGCCGCCACGCTGGATCTGGAGCAGTTTGAAGACGCCACGTTTTACGACAAACTCGAACGCGCCCGCCGCCAGACCACCGGCCGTACTGCCCTGCTCTCGCAGGTGTTCGGGCAAGCCCAGGGGCTGGTGTCGATGGGTTTCCTCGGGGCCGGGCTAGTGGTGTACAACCCCTGGCTGTTGCTGTTGCTGCTCGTGGCTGTGACGCCCTCGTTCATCGCCGACAACTACTTCAACCAGCGTAGCTATTCACTTTCGCGCAGTTGGACGCCCCAGCGCCGCGAACTCGACTACCTCCGCTACGTGGGGGCTTCCGACGAAACAGCCAAGGAAGTGAAGATTTTCGGCCTCTCCGGTTTCCTCATCGAACGCTTCCGCGAACTCTCCGACACGTTTTTCCGGCAAAACCGCTCACTCGCCATCAGCCGGGCCGGCTGGGGTACGCTGCTTAGCGCCCTCGGCACGGCGGGCTACTACGGGGCTTACGTGTGGATTGTGGGCCGGGCCGTGACGGGCGCGATTTCGCTGGGCGATTTGACCTTTCTGGCCGGTGCCTTCCGCCAGTTGCGCGGTTCGCTCGAAGGCTTGCTGCTTCAGTTCAGCAGCCTCACCCAGGAGGCGCTCTACCTGCAAGATTTATTCGACTTTTTCGCCATCCAGCCCCACATCGACTCGCCCGTGAAACCGGTGCCGTTTCCGAAGCCCATCCGTGAAGGGTTTGTGTTTGAAAACGTCGGGTTCAAGTACGCTAATTCCGAAAAATGGGCCTTGCGCCACTTGAGTTTCGCGTTGAAAGCAGGAGAAAAACTGGCGCTGGTGGGCGAAAACGGCGCGGGCAAAACCACGCTCGTCAAGCTGTTGGCCCGCCTCTACGACCCCGCCGAGGGCCGCATCCTGCTCGATGGTCGCGATTTGCGCGAGTACGATTTGACCGAACTCCGCCGCAATGTGGGCGTGATTTTTCAGGATTACGTGCGCTTCAAAATGTCGGCGGGGGTCAACATCGCCGTCGGCGACATCGATGAGCGCACCAACCAGCCCCGCATCGAAGAATCGGCCCGCCGCAGCCTCGCCGACTCGGTCATCGGCGGCCTCGCCGGGGGCTACGACCAGGTGCTGGGCCGGAGTTGGGCCGGGGGCGTGGACCTCTCCGGCGGGCAGTGGCAGAAAGTGGCCCTCGGTCGGGCCTACATGCGCGACGCCCAGGTGCTGATTCTCGACGAACCCACCGCCGCCCTCGACGCCCGCGCCGAGTACGAGGTGTTCCAGCGTTTCGCTGAACTGACGAAGGGCAAGAGCGCCGTGCTCATCTCGCACCGCTTCTCCACCGTCCGGATGGCCGACCGGATTCTGGTGCTCGAAAACGGCACTTCGCTCGAAATCGGCTCCCACGAAGAACTCCTCGAACGGGGTGGCCGCTACGCCGAATTGTTTCAGTTGCAGGCGATGGGGTACCGGTGATTTTGGCAACCCAACGAGTTGCCAGCCGTAGCAGGGTAGCAGGCAGGCACGGATGGCAACGGCCACCCTCGGTAGCCAGGCTCATCACCCTGCCTTCCGCCCCAGCGCTTCCCGCACGTACCCCGGCAGGTGCGGAAACTTCACCATCACGGCCAGCAAGGTTGGGTCTTTCTCGTCGCCGTAAAACGCGTTGACCACGTCCTGAATCGTCGCGGGCACGGCTGATTTTTCCACCAACTCAATCGCATCCCTCGCCCGCACGGTGCCTTCCCGCACCACGCGGAAGTAGATGCCGTGTCGCCGGGCGTCGGCGAAGCGGCCGGTCATGCCCACGTCGTGGAAGCGCAGGCCCAGTTTGGCGCAGGGAAAGCGCGGCTGCACGGCCATCAGCACGGCGCTGCCGATGCGGAACTGGTCGCCGAGGCGCACGGCCTCATCGGGCAAGCCCTCGGTGGTGAGGTTTTCGCCGAAATTCCCGTCCGTGAAATCGTAGTCCGGCAATTCATTTTTCCAAAATTCGTAGTGGGTCCGGTCGTAGGCGTACACGGCCTTGTTCGGCCCGCCGTGGACGCGCCGGTCGGCCTGCTCGTCGCCCGCGAAGTTGTGGCCGACGAGGGAAACGGGCCCTTCGACGGGCGTTTTGAAAATCGCCGTGGTAATCAGCTTGCCTCGCCAGGGCAGGGTTTGGGGGCGACCGACGTTGACGGAGCGAATGCGCATGGGAAGGTTGACTTGCGCCGCAAGGTACGCGAAGGCCCGTATTTTCGCGCAGGCGGCGACGATTCTCCGATTCAGTTCTACCTTTGCCCCGATTGCTGGTGCCGCGAAGCCGCCTCGGTGCGGGTTCGATGGGCTTAAAAGGGAAGTCCGGTTAGATGCCGGCGCTGTCCCCGCAACTGTACGTTTCAGCACAAGTTGTTCTTTTCTTCAAGCCACTGAACAATCGGGAAGGCCGGGAACAACGAAACAAGCCAGGAGACCTGCCCGCAAGTCAGAGACGCCAACGGCCTACGGAGGATGGGCCGCGGACGTAGCACATTTCACCTTTTTTCCCATGCGGAAGGTTTTCCGGGTGGCGGCGGGCCTCTGGCTCGCGGCACTCCCCGCCGTTTCGGGCTTTGCCCAAGACGGCACCCAGCTTGACGAAGTCATCGTCACGGCCAACAAATTTCCCCAAAAACAAACCCAGACCGGCAAAACCCTGACCGTTCTCGGCGACTCGGTGCTGCGGGCCAACAGCGGCAAAACCCTCACCGACCTGCTCAACCAACAGGTGGGCCTCCAGGTCATTGGCAGCCAGCAGCCCCAGGGCAGCGTGCAGGGCGTGTACCTCCGCGGGGCGGGCACGGGCTACACGCTCATCCTGCTCGACGGCGTACCCGTGTACGACCCTTCGGGCATCGAGGGGGCGTTTGACCTCAACTTCATCTCCCTCGATCAGTTGGCGCGGGTGGAAATTCTGAAAGGAGGGCAGTCCACGTTGTACGGCTCCGACGCCGTAGCGGGGGTTATCAACCTGATTAGTAAACCCGTTTCGGCGAAAAAAGCGGCCCTGAGCGGGCTGCTGTCGGGCGGAAGCTACGGCACCTTCCGAGGCAACGTCGGTCTGAATGGTTCGCTGGGCAAAACGAGCTACCAGGCGCAGTATTCCGGCAGCCGGTCGCGGGGCTTTTCGGCCGCCTACGACCCGACGGAGCAGAAGAAATTCGACAACGACGGTTTCCGGCAAAACACGCTGCGCCTGGGCCTGAGCCGGTCGCTGGGCGAAAGCCTGACCCTGCGGCTATCGGGCCTGTACTCCGACTACCGCACCAACCTCGACGCCGGGGCCTTCCGCGAAGACGGCGATTTCACGGCCACCAACGCCACCCGCCAACTGGCCGCCGGGCTGGAGTACGCCCTGAAGCAGGGGAAGATTTTCGTGAACTACCACGTCAACGCCAACCAGCGGCGCTACCTCAACGACTCCACGTCGGTGCCCGTCGGCGCGTTCTCCAACTTCTCCGACGCCCGGTATGCCGCCCTCTCGCACTTTGCCGAGGCGTACACGAGCCTCAACCTGAGCGAAACCTTCAGCCTCGTGGTGGGGCTGGATTTCCGGGCGCAAAACACCGACCAATCGTACCGCTCGGTCAGCGCGTTTGGCGTGTACGAAACCCCGCCGTTGAGCCGGAATTTTGCCTGCATGCGCATCGCTAGCGCCTTCGCCTCGGCGGTGTGGCGGGGCGAAACGGGCTGGGGCCTCGAAGCGGGCGGGCGGCTCAACCGGCACTCGGTGTACGGCACCAACGCCACGTACACGTTGAACCCGTTCTACCGCTTTGGTGCGCGGGCGAAAGCCTTCGGCACGGTTTCGTCGAGTTTCAAGGCCCCTTCGCTGTACTACCTCTACTCGCCCTACGGCAACCTCGGTTTGCGCCCCGAAACGGCCACGAATTACGAGGCTGGGATTCAATTTTTCGGAAAAACGCCGAAGCAGTACGTCCGGGCCGTGTACTTCAACCGTCGCCTGCACGACGGGGTGTTTTTCCAGAACATGCCCGTTGAACCCTTCGGGAAATACGTCAACCTGAGCCGCCAGCGCGACCAGGGCCTGGAACTCGACGGGGCGTTTTACGCCGGGAAATGGCAGTTTTCGGCCAACTACACGTTTCTGACCGGAAAAACGACGACCCAGCAGGCCAACGGCCGCGACACGACGTACCAAAACCTGCTCCGCCGCCCCCGGCGCGCCGCCAACGCGACGGTGGGTTTTGCCGCGTCGCGGAAGCTAACGCTGAGCGCCTCGGTGCGGAGCGTGTCGAGCCGCCCGGACGCGTTTTTCAACGACGAAACCTTTAAAACGGAACAAGTCACGCTGGCCCCCTTCACGACGCTGGACGTATACGCCGAATACCGACTGAGCCAACGCCTGCGCCTGTTCGCCGACCTGCGCAACCTGACCAACGTGCGGTACTTCGACGTGTACGGCTTCAGCAACCGTCGATTCAACGGCATGGGGGGCGTGTTGCTGAGTTGGTAGAAAATAAAACACCCCGGAAGTTCTAAAACTTCCGGGGTGTTGGTGAAGTAGTCGGGATGACAGGATTTGAACCTGCGACCTCGTCGTCCCGAACGACGCGCGCTACCGAGCTGCGCTACATCCCGAATCGGACCGCGAAAATAGCGGTCAGCCGCCGAAAGGCCAAGCCGGAACTACAAAATAGTTTTCCGGCCATCCTATGGTCGGGTCATTTGTAAGGCTGGATGGCCCGGATGGTGCCGTCGGGGTTGTGGGTCAGTTCGGTCACCTTGACGTTGCGCAGGTGGGTCTGGCCCGACAACTGCACGTCGTGGTAGAACAGGTACCATTTGCCATTGATTTCAACGATGGAATGGTGGTTGGTCCAGCCCTGCACGGGGTGCAGCACCACGCCTTGGTACGTAAACGGCCCGTAGGGGCTGTCGCCGATGCCGTAGGCGATGTTGTGCGTGTCGCCGGTCGAGTACGAAAAGTAGTACTTGCCCCGGTGCTTGTGCACCCACGCTGCCTCGAAAAAGCGCTTGTCGTTGGCCTTCTCCAGAAACTGCCTGCCGGTTTCGTCCAGCAGTTGCACGTCCTTCGCCGGTTCGACCAGGTGTTTCATGTCCGGGGCCAGCCGGGCGACTTTCGGCAGCAAGGCCGGTTCGTCGGGCTTGCGAAGTTTGCCGTCGGCCTGGTAGGTACCCGTGGCCCAGCGCTGAAGTTGCCCGCCCCAGATGCCCCCGAAGTACAGGTAAAACTGCCCGTCGGTGTCCTGAAACACGCAGGGATCAATGCTGAACGTGCCGGGAATCGGTTCTTTTTCTGCCTTGAACGGCCCGGTGGGCGATTTGCTCGTCGCCACGCCGATGCGGAATACGTCTCCTTTGTCTTTGGCCGGAAAAAACAGGTAGTAGGTGCTGTTCTTGAACGCCGCGTCGGGTGCCCAGAGTTGCCGCCCGGCCCAGGGTACGTCGGTCAGGTCGAGGGCCACGCCGTGGTCGGTGACCTTCCCCGTCGGGCTGTCCGTCGAGAACACGTGGTAATCGCGCATGGCGAAGTGGCCGCCCTCGTCGTCGGGTTTTACGTTAGCCGTTTCGATATCGTGCGAAGGGTAGATGTAAATTCGTCCGTTGAACACGTGGGCTGAAGGGTCGGCGGTGTAGAGGTGCGAAACGAGGGGCTGGGAAATCGGTTCGCGCTTCTGCGGCGTCTGGGCCGACAAGTCGCCTGCCAAAAGAGACGCCGCGCCGAGAACGAAGGAAAGACAACGCATGTGGGAAGAGGATTTCAAGAAGGTAAAAGGAAATCAGCCATTGAGTTCAAGTGGGTGCTAGACCACAGGCACACTTCTGCTGAACCGAAGGATGTTTCGCCACTCTTTTACCCGCCGAAGTCGGCATTCGTTTGAATACCAATTGGTTTCGGCATAGGTGGTAAGACGCCGAACTGAAAACAAAAACCCCGCAGAAGGGAAATACCTTCTGCGGGGCAAAGGGTTGGTCGGGATGGCGGGATTCGAACCCACGACCTCTTGCACCCCATACAAGCACGCTACCAGCTGCGCTACATCCCGAATCAGGCCGCAAAGATAAACGGGCATACCGTAATTTTTCACACGGCCCCGCAAAAATTTACCCTGTCGCCCCCAATATTCGGACGCTCCTACCCGGACTGTCCTGCTTTGTATTCAGTTTTGGGGTAATTTTTAACCATTCGGATAAAATCTGTAAGAATTTTCACAAACTTCGCTCCAACGATACCGGACTGTATGCCGGATCGGCGTGTAACCTCTTTTCACCTATGTTTCATTTCTACCAAAAACTTCCATGAAAAAACGGCTTTCAACCCATCACGTCCTGATGGTGCTGGTCGGCGTGTTGCTCTCAGGAGCCGCACTGGCCCAATCGCGCATCACGGGCCGCGTGACTTCCGCCAAAGACAACGCCCCCGTACCCGGTGTCAACGTGCTCGTTAAGGGCAGCACGACCGGGGCTGTCACCGACGCCTCCGGCAACTACGCCATCAACGCTCCCGCCAATTCCACGCTGACATTTAGCTCCGTGGGTTATGCTTCGCAGGACATCAACGTGGGCGGGCGCACGGTGATCAACGTCACGATGAGCGAAGCCTCAGCCAGCCTTGACGAAGTCGTAGTGACGGCCCTCGGTATTAAAAAAGAAGCGAAAACCCTGGGCTACGCTACGGCCACGCTGGGGTCGGAGCAAATCAGCGTCAACCGGCAGCCCAACTTCATGAACGGCCTTCAGGGCAAAATGGCCGGCGTGCAGATTTCGAGCCTGGGTACTGGCCCGGCCGGGACGAGCAAAATCCGGATTCGGGGGCAATCGTCGTTTTCGGGGCAAAACAGCCCGCTCATTGTCATCAACGGTGTGCCCATTGATAACACCAACTTCAGCCTGAACACCGGCAACGCCGGGTCGGACGGCTCGGTGCAGAACCGCGATTTCAATAACTCCGACGGGGGCGACGGACTCAGCAGCATTAACCCCGACGACATCGAGAGCATGACCGTGCTGAAAGGAGCCACCGCCGCCGCCCTCTACGGATCGCGGGCCAAAGACGGGGTCATCATGGTCACGACCAAAACCAAAGGCACGGGCCAGGGCATCGGCGTCACCTACAATAGCAACTTCACGGTGGATCAACCCCTCGATTTCACCGATTTTCAGTACGAATACGGGCAGGGCGAGGTGAATTTCAACGGCCCTAATCGCCCCTCTGCTCCCAACCCCACTTCAGGGGTATGGAGCTGGGGCGATAAATTTGAGCCGGGTATGACCCAGGTGCTCTTCGGCGGCGTGACGGTACCCTACGAACCCGTCCGCAACCGCATCAACACCTTCTACCGCAACGGGCAAAACTGGACCAACACCGTTCAGTTGTCGTCAAACGGCACGAACGGAGGCTTCAGCCTGTCGCTCTCCAACCTCGACACGAAAGGCATCACGCCCAACAACAGCTACAACCGACGGACGATCAACTTCGGATTCAATTACAACCTGACCAAGCAGTTGAACGTGACGGGGACCATCAACTATTCCAACGAGTACAACCTCAACCCCCCCCAGTTGGCCCAGCAGGACTTCAGTACGCCCACCGTGGTGTACACAATGGCCAATTCGATGCCCTTCGACGTGATGGACGCCAACAAGTACGACGCCAACGGCGACGAGTTCGTGTGGTCGCGGTTCCGCAACCGCACGAATCCGTATTTCACGATGGCCGAAAAGTTTGAGCGTATCCGCCGGGACCGTATCTTCGGCAACGTGGCCCTGAAGTACAACTTCACCGACTGGCTCTACGTGCAGGGCCGCATCGGGCAGGACTATTGGTCACGCAACCAATTCTACAACTTCCCCACGGGCGCGGCGTCGCTGCCGGTAGCCCCGGCGGGCTTCGTCAACGGGCGCTCGGTAACGGATTCGCGGACGTTCCGCGAAGTCAACGCCGACTTCCTGGTGGGGGCCAACCGCACGTTCGGCAAGGTCGGGATCAATGCGACCTTCGGCGGAAACCAACTTTACCGCCGCAATGACTTCAACAGCACGCTGGCGACCGACTTCGTCGTGCGTGGCTTGTACACCCCCCAGAACGCTCGCCTGAAGGATCCCATCTACACAATCAACGAACGCAAAGTCAACTCGCTGTACGGACAGGTCGAGGTGTCGTACAACGATTACCTGTTCATCAACGCCACGGCCCGCAACGACTGGTTCTCAACCCTGGCACCGGGTAGCCGCAGTATCCTTTACCCGTCGGTCACGGGGAGCTTCGTGTTTTCGCAGGCTTTCAACGGGCTACCGAGTTGGCTGAGCTTCGGGAAGCTGCGAGCCGCCTACGCCGAAGTGGGCAGCGACACCGACGTCGGGGCGTACTCGAACAGTTTATTCTACGGCGTCAACGGCAACCTGTTCCAGGGCCAGCCCGTGGGCAACATCACCTCGGGCACCGTGCCCAACACGGCCCTCAAACCCATGCGCGTGGCCGAAACCGAGGTGGGGATGGAACTCAAGTTCTTCGACAACCGCTTGGGCTTCGATCTGGCCTACTACAACAAAATCACCAGCGACCAGATCGTGACGGCGCAGGTGTCCGACGCTTCAGGGTACGTCAATACGCTCATCAACAGCGGCCAAAGCCGTAGCAGCGGGCTGGAACTGTTGCTGACCGGTTCCCCGGTGCGGACCGATAAGTTTTCGTGGGATGTGAGTTTCAACGCAGCTTACAATGAAACCAAACTGCTTCGCCTCCTGACCGACGACGACGGTACCCCCGGCAAAGACTACAACAACGACAAGCTCCCCGCCCAGATCGTGACGGGCAGTGGGGTGTTCATCGGCGAACTACGGCAGGTGGTGGGGCAACCTCTGGGCCAGTTGTACGGCTTTCCCCTGCTGCGCAACGCCCAAGGCCAACTCGTCCACAGCACGGGCGGGTTACCCCTGCGGGCGGCCAACCAAGTTTCCTGGGGTTCGGCCCTGCCCAAGTGGTTCGGGGGCATCACCAACACGTTCAACATCGCGGGCGTGTCCTTTTCGTTCCTGATTGACTACAAACTGGGCAACAAGATGATCTCGGGCACCAACCGCAACCTGATCCGCCACGGCCTGCACAAAATGACGCTCGTGGGCCGGGGCAGCGCCGACAAGCTCATGGTGGGCGAAGGCGTGGTGCTGGGAGCCGATGCCGCCACGTCGACCACGCCCAACGCCACGCGGGTATCCCACCAGTTGTACTACGAAACGATGGTGGCCGGCATCGCCGAGCCGATGGTGTACGACGCCGGGTTCGTGAAACTGCGGCAGGTCACGGCGGGCTACGATTTCACACGGTTCCTGCCCAAAACGATGTTCATCAAAGGCCTGCGCATCAGCGCGATTGCCAACAACGTGGCGATCCTGAAAAAGTGGGTGCCCAACATCGACCCCGAACAGTTCGGCTTTGCTTCCGACAACATCGTGGGCCTCGAATCGACGGGCCTGCCCACCGCGCGCAGCATTGGTTTTAACCTCAACGCACGATTCTAAATCCGGTTTAGCGTTTAGGGTTTAGAGTTTAGAGTGACAACAACGCCAAACCCTAAACACTGAACCTTAAACCTTGAAGAACTCACTTCCATGAAAAAACTACGTTTCATCTGGACGCTTCTCCTGGCCCTGGTGCTGATGACCAGCGGCTGCGAAAAAGGGTTTGACGCGTTGAATACCAACCCCAACTCGCCTACGACCCTCAACCCGATTTTCACCTTCAACAATGCGTTGGTCAGCAGCACCTTCCCGGCCGACGTGCTGGTGTTTGAGTCGGCCATCGTGCAGCAGGTGTTTTCACCCAACGGCACCGTGCTGGCGGGGGCCAACTTCAACCAGAACAATTTTCCCCGCAACGCCGGGTTGTGGCAGCGGTACTACCGCGACGTGGTGCGCTACCTGGTTGACATCATCAACCAGACCAAGGCCAACCCGGCCCGCTCGAACCTCTACAACATGGCGCGCATCTGGAAGGCCCACGCCTTCATCGTGTTGACCGACACCTACGGCGACGTTCCCTACACCGAAGCCGGGTTGGGCTTCATCGGCGGCACGACGTTTCCGAAGTACGACAAGCAGGAGGCCATTTATAACGACATCCTGAAGGAACTCACCGAAGCAGGGGCAGCCCTTGACGCGGCCAAAACCCGTGAAACCGGCGACGTGATGTACGGGGGCGACGTGACGAAGTGGAAACGGCTGGCCAATTCGCTGCTGCTGCGGGCGGGGATGCGCCTCTCGAAGGTGAACCCCACGCTGGCCCAATCGACGGCGCAGAAAGCCCTGGCGGGTGGGGTGTTTCAGAGCAACGCCGACAACGCCGTGATTCGAAACGACGCCACCTACCAAAACCCCAGCGGTGCCACGCTCAACGGTACGGAAGCCAACAACTACTACCTGACCAAAAATTTCGTGGACTACCTCAAATCCACGAACGACCCTCGTCTGGGGTCCATGGCCGCCCGGTACGTGGGGGCCAAAAGTGGCTCGGAACAAACGGCCGCCCGCATCAACCGCGATCCGGCCGTGCAGATTGGGATGCCCCTGGGCTTCGACAACAGCAGCATTACTGCGCAGGCCAGCAAAGACGGGCTGGCCAGTTTCTACGACTACTCGCAGTTGGACCGCACGCGCCTGGCCAAAATTGCCTCGCCGACGTTTTTCGTGACCCACGCCCAAACCCAATTGCTCCTGGCCGAAGCCGCCCAGCGGGGCTGGGTTACGGGCAACGCCGCCGAGTACTACAACGCGGGCGTGACGGCCCATATGCAACTCATGGCCGACTACGACGCTGGATCGGCCATTCCGGCGGCAGCCATCACCGCGTACCTGGCAGCCAATCCCTACGTGGCCGCGCGAGGACTGGAGCAAATCAACACGCAGTACTGGGTGGCCTCGTTCCTGAACTTCCCTGAATCCTGGGCTAATTTCCGCCGGAGCGATTACCCCGCTCTAGCCCCCAACCCGTACCCGGCCAAGACCATCAAGGGGAATTTTATCCTACGCCTGACCTACCCCGACTCCGAGAACTCCGTTAACCAGGCTAACCTGCAAACGGTCATCGCCTCGCAGGGTGCCGATACCATGGATACGCCCGTTTGGTGGGATAAGTAACCAGTAGTTTCATTTAGACAAAAAGCCTTCCCAAGATTTGGGAAGGCTTTTTGTTAACGCGACGTCGATGGCGCTGACTGGGGTTGGGAGCCTGGCTCTTCCCACCGCCAGGGGCCTCGGGGGCCGCACCGGGCCTCCCAGCGTTGGCGCATTTGTTCCCGCTGCTCGGGCGTCAGCGCTTTCCAGCGTTCCTCCATTTTTTCCCGCCAACGTTCGTGGCTCAGGCCGTCCCAACCGCCCCGGTGGCCCCACCCCCCGTACCCGCGTGGGCCGCGAAAGCCGAACCCAAACAACAGCCTTCCCAGCACGAGCAGGCCCAGGGCCTGCCAGAACGTAATCAGGGGAACGCCGAACAAGGTGGGCAGCAGGGCGTTCCAGAGGGCCATCACGGCCAATCCGGCCAGGGCCACAAATGCGACGGCGAACAGCAGAAACCGCACGCTGAGTCGAAACCAGTATCGTTTCATTTTTTGTCAGAACTACGGAGTGAAACCTGAGAAGTGGGTTTCGGCGCGGGCTTGGCGTGCCGTTGTTCCCACCGCTGCCAATCGCCGGACCGATTCCCGTGGTGCCAGCCGTGGTCACCACGCGGGCCAAAACGGTATCCACCGGGGCCACCGAACAAAATCCGGCTCAGCAAGAGCAAGCCGAGGGCGTATTTGTACTGCAACCGCGGGCCGTTGAAGGCGGTGGGCACGAGCCAGTTCCAGAGCCGCATCACCACGTAGGCCACAGCCAGGAATGCGAGAATTCCGAGGGCCACGAAGGCTAGAATTTTTAGAGTGAACATGGTTTTGAAAAGTTAACTGTGAGTGAATTGTGGGAGGTGGGAAGTAAGAGGAGAGACGTAAATGCAATTATAGTTTTTAAAAACTTCTTACTTCTCACTCATCCAGCAGCCATTCCTCGTACACCTCCCGCAGCCGTTCGCGCAGGTAGAGCACGGCGTAGCGCTTCCGCGAGAGCAGCGTGTTGAGCGGCACGCCGAGTTCTTCGCTCATGTCCCGGAAGGGCTGCCCGTCGAGTTCGTGGCGGACGAACACGTCGCGCTGCTCCGGCGGCAGTTCGTCGAGGGCTTCGGCCAGGGCGTCCATGACCGTTTCGCGCATCAGGTCGTCGGGAGCGGTGCCCTCTACCGATGGGAGGAATTCAGCCAGCAGCCACTCCGAATCCTCCTCGTCGGCGGAGGGCGACGGGTTCAACGATACCTGGCGCGAGTAGGCCGGGCGGCGGTACCAGTCGGTGATCTTGTTTCGCGCCACGGCGTAGAGCCACGAAGCCACCCGTTCGATGGGTTTGGCGAGCTGGTAGGCTTCGATGAGTTCGTAGAACACGTCCTGCACCAGATCCTCGGCTGCGTCGCGGTCGGGGATGCGGTTGCGGATGAACGCCAGCAGCCGACTCCGTTCCTTGCGGACGGTTTCCTGAAGCGGCGGCTCGGGAGCAGGCGCGTCCGGGAGAAGTGCGGAGAGGGATTCGGTTGCCATACGACCGGGTAGTCGGGCGGAGAACAGCAGATATTTTAAATCGGAGCAGCCTGAGGGCGAAAACCGGACGAGCGGCGGAAAGTGATTGATTTTTGGCGGAAAACACGGAACCAAGTCCGTACGTTAATTGGTGAAAACTTCGTCATCCCCTAACCCCGCGACGCAATGCTCCAAAAACTCCTCAACCTGTTGCTTGGTGTGGTGGTCGTGGCCGTGCTGCTGTTCGGTGGGCTGGTCATTTTCGCCAAATACCTGACCCGCACCCTGCCCTGGCAGCACCCGGTGTTCGACACGGTGCGTCCGTCTGACCCTGATTCGGTCGGTGCGAAAGGCGTTTTGATATTCTCGAAAACGAACGGCTTCCGCCACGAATCCATCGAAGCGGGCGTAGCCGCCCTGAAGCGGGAAGGTCAGAAGCGAGGTTGGGACGTGCGGACGACGGAGAACGGGGCCTTTTTCAACGAAGAGTATCTCCAGCGGTTCAAAGTCGTGGTGTTTCTTTCAACTACCGGCGACGTGCTGACCGAGGAGCAGGAGCGCAGCCTGGAATTTTTCGTTGAAACGGGAGGGGGCTACGCGGGCATCCACGCCGCCGCCGACACAGAGGCCGACTGGCCCTGGTATCACCGGATGCTCGGCGCGCACTTCCGCGACCACACGTTGTTCCCGCAGCACACGCCTTGGGCCGAGGTCGTTACCGAAACCCGGGACCATCCGGCCACCCGCCACCTGCCGCCCCGCTGGCGCAAGCGCGAGGAATGGTACAACTTCACCCGCAGCGTGCGGGGCCTCGACTCGGCGCGGGTGCTGTTGCGCGTCAACGATTCATCGTACACGGCCAAATTTCCGAAGGCGATGGGTCCCGACCACCCGATTTCGTGGACCAACGTGCAGGGCACCGGGAAGGTGTTTTACACCGCCCTTGGCCATGGCGCGGAGACGTTTGCCGAACCTTTCGCGCTGAAGCACATGGTGGAGGGCATTGCCTGGGCGGGGCGGTTCTGAGGGCAGGAAACAAAAAATGAGCAGCCCGATGGGCCGCTCATTTTTAAAGATTTGAAAAATCTGTTCGTTACGCCAGCGCTTTGGGCACCCACGCGCTGATGCGTAGCACCGAGTCGGTAGCAACGTCGTCGGGGGCGAAGGCCTGATCGAGCACAGCCCCGGCAATGGCCACGGCGAGGGCAATCACCAACGCGGGCCAAAAGCCGTGGATGGTGAAGCCGCTGAACAGCCGGTCGACCAACTTGAGCAGCAGGGCCGTTACCACGAGCCGGATGACGAAACTGAGCAGCCCCAGCGTGACGACGTTGCCCACGCCGCGCAGCACCCAGCCGACGGTGGCATTGAGCAGACCGAGCACGATGGCCACCAGCAGGGCCGTGCCGAAACTTTTGACATCAACCTGCGGCATGACGTACGCCAGGCCGAAAATGACGGCCGCGTCGATGAGGAGATGGAGGATGAGATTCATGGAGTTGGATGAAAGGTTAGTTTGGTTAATCCAGCCGTGCTTTTACTAAAGCCGTACCAACGTCGCCGCGTACACGTAGAACCGCTTCCTAAAAAAAGTTGAGGAAAATTTTTCGCACTAAAACAACGAGTCAGCCGCTTGCCGACCCAGTGCTTACCGCCGTCTTGCCAGCAGGTACGCGTAATCGCCCACCGCGTAGGGCTTGCCGTTTGGCCCGCCGCAGGCTTCGGCCAAGTCAAAGCCGGCCACCCGTAGCATCCGCGTCACTTCAGCCAGCGTAAAAACGTAGTGAAAGGCCGTTTTCACCTCGGTTTCGTCGCCCCGCACGAAGGTCATTTCGGTTTCGAGCACGCTTTCGAGCGGCCGGTAGCGGTTGCGGATGCGCATGGTCACGTCGCCGGTCTGGTATTCGGCGCTACTTTTCAGGTTGGGCAGCAAGGTTTCGGCCAACACGCCGGTGTTGAGCACGAACCAACCACCGGGTTTCGTTACCGCGCCCAGCCGCCGCAGCAACCGTCGCATGACCGGCTCCGGCGCGTAGCCGAAGCTGTTGCCCATACAAATGACGGCGTCGTACGGCCCGCCTAACTCCACTTTAAGCCCGTCGCCGTGGACGAGCGCGACGGGCAGTCGGCGCGCCTTTACTTCCGCCGAAAGTTGTCGGATGTACGTTTCGGAAATGTCCACGCCAGTCACGGCGTAGCCGCGCTCAGCCAGGGCCAGCGTGTGCCGCCCGAAGCCGCAAGGCACATCGAGAAGCCGCGCGCCGGGAGGCAAGGCCGTTTTTTCGAGGATAAAAATCACCTCGGCTTCGGTAATCGAAGCGGGCAGGGCCTGTTGCCAGGAGCGCGTAGCGAGGCCGTCAAAAAAGGTTTGGTACCACGTCGTGGAAGTCATTGGTTTTTGCTTTCAGGAAATGAAAAAAGAAGAACTGGCCCCGGTGCAGCAGCGGGGCAGAAAGCGGGAAAACCGCCTGGATTGCCTCAGGCAATGCCAGGCCGAACCACAAAGAAGGTGAAGAGCGTTTTCAGCGGCAGTTGGGATGAGCCGGGACAAAAATGAAAAATCCGGCGTTGCAAAGCAAGCACCGGATTTTCAGCGGAAAACGCAGGCTCATGTCGCCCGGCCGGGCGACGCGATGAAGTTTATTTTTTACTAATCCGGTACAGCCTCCCCTGATCGGTCACGGCGTAGAGCGCACCATCGTTGCCCTGCGTGACGTCCCGGAACCGCTGTTGTTCCCCGGTCAGCAACCGCTCTTCGCCCACGACCTTGTTGTTCTCAATCACCAGCCGGACGATGTGCATCCCGCCGAGGGCACCGATGAACAGGTTGTTTTTCCACTCAGGCATCGCATCGCCGCTGTAAAACGTCATGCCGCTGGGCGACACGCTCGGGTCCCAGTAGTACGTCGGCTGTTCCATGCCTGCCTGCTGCTGAATCCCCGCTCCGACCTTTGGCCCGGCGTACTCGATGCCGTAGGTGATGGTGGGCCAGCCGTAGTTTTTACCGGGCTGAATGCGATTGATTTCATCGCCCCCGCGCGGACCGAATTCGCCCTCCCACACGTCGCCCGTGACGGGATGAAACGCCAGCCCCTGCACGTTGCGGTGGCCGTAGGAGTACAGCTCAGGGCGAGCACCGGCCTGCCCTGCGAACGGATTGCCAGGGGCCGGTTGGCCGTCTTTCGTAATCCGAATAACTTTCCCCAACCCTGAATTGAGCAACTGCGCCTGCGGACGGGTCACCAGATCGGAACGTTCGCCGGTGCTGACGATCAGGTTGCCGGATTTGTCGATCAAAATCCGCCCGCCGTAGTGCAGGGTGCCCTTGTAGGCGGGCGTGGCCCGGTAAATGACCGTCGCGTTTTCGATGCTCCGCTCATCGGCGGAGAGTTTACCTTTGGCGACCGCCGTCAGGTTGCCTTCGGCGAGGGGTTCGGCAAACACCCAGTACACCATACGGTTGCGCCCAAAGTCCGGGTCAACCCGCACCCCCAGCAGCCCGCCCTGGCCGTTGGCGTTCACCTTCGGCAGGCCCGTGATGAGTTCGCTAACCTTCCCGGCCGACGTCACGATGCGCATCGTGCCGCCTTTTTCGGTCACCAGCAGCCGCCCGTCGGGCAGGGGGGTGATGCCCCAGGGGTTCTGGAGGTTTTCGGCCAGCACCTTGCCCTCGTAGGGCGTGGAGGTTTTGACCCCGGCAACGCGGGTCTGGCCCGCAAAAGCCGGTTTGTAGTCCGCATTGGGTTTTTTCGTTTCGACGGGCGGCAGATTTCCGTCGGCGGGCACGGGGGCGTTTCGGGTGTCGGCCGTTTTCTGGCCGCAGGCGGTCAGGGCGACGAGTGCCCACAGGCTGGCGGCGATTGGCATTTTGTGCGTCATGGTTGGTTTGGCGTTTTTTTTACGGATGAAACAGCGTGGTTTAAAACAATCCGTCTGGCTAAACTTCAAAACGGGTAAAAAGGTAACGAAGAAGGCCCTCCGCATGAAGGGCCTTCTTCGTAAAAAAGTACACCATCAATTCCGCCCCGTCCCCGTACTCCCGCCCACGGCCCCCGGTGCATTGGGCTGGGTTTGCCGTTGCTGCTGCATGGGGTTCGGACCCTGCGGGGCAAACGGACTCTGCCGCTGCTTGAACAACTGGAACCGCGTCGGCTGGGCCGGGGCGCGGGGGAAGGCGTTGTTCTCCGTGTCGATGTCGGCGATTTCGTAGAACGGGTCCAGCGTCCAGCGCACCACCTTTTTGTCCGTCGGCACCACTTTCCGGATTTCCTTGTCGTTGAGCCGCCAGATTTCGGCCGGGTAGCGGAACACCTCGCTCGTGCCGTCTTCGTACTCGGCCTTCATGATGACGGGCATGGGCAGGCCGCCCTTGTTTTTCACCGTCAGCGTGTAAAAGTTCTTACCCGAGGTGAGCAGCTTCCGTTCGTCCTCGCTGAGCGTGGCCAGAAAATCGGCGTACTTTTTCTTGTCGCCCTCGGTCACGGCGTAGCGGTCGTAGGAGTTGTAGAAATCGTTCATCTCCGGGTTCCGCTCCACCACCGTCTGCTTGATGTCGGTTTTGTTGCGCTGGTTGGCCAGGGTTTGCTTCCGCTTGTCGGCTTCGGCGCGGGCGTTGGCTTTGGTCACGGCGGGGTCCATCGGGTCGATGGCGAACCACTGCACCTCGGCCAAATCCTGGTCCACCGGCTCCACGCCGTAGAACCAGCCTTTCCAGAACCAGTCCAAATCCACCCCCGAGGCGTCTTCCATCGTCCGGAAGAAATCGGCGGGCGTCGGCGACTTAAACGCCCAGCGGCGGGCGTATTCCTTGAAGGCGTAGTCGAACAGGTCGCGGCCCATCACCGTTTCGCGCAGGATGTTGAGCGCCGTGGCGGGTTTGGCGTAGGCGTTCGGCCCGAACTGCATGATGTTGTCCGAACTCGCCATGATGGGCATCTGCGTGTTGGCCCCCGACTTCATGTAATCCACGATGTACTGCGGCTCGCCCCGGCGGCTGGGGAAGTTGCGGTCCCATTCCTGCTCGGCCAGGTATTGGCAGAAGGTGTTCAGGCCCTCGTCCATCCACGACCACTGCCGCTCGTCGGAGTTGACAATCATCGGGAAGAAGTTGTGCCCCACTTCGTGAATAATCACGCCAATCATCCCGGCCTTCACGGCTTCCGAATACGTCCCATCGGCCTCGGGCCGACCGCCGTTGAACGAAATCATCGGGTACTCCATGCCGCCCCCCGGCGTGGCGTGGCAGGAAATCGCCACGGGGTAGGGGTACGGAATCGTCCGCGCGCCGTAGCTGCGCAGCGTGTGCGCCACCACCTGCGTGGAGTACTGCCCCCAGAGCGGGTTGCCTTCTTTCGAGTAAAACGACATGGCCATCGTTTTCCGCCCGTCGATGTCCACGTTCATGGCGTCCCAGATGAACTTGCGGCTCGTGGCAAAGGCGAAGTCCCGCACGTTGTCGGCCTTGAACACCCACGTTTTCTTGCCCGTGGGCTTGCCCTTCTCGGCCTGTTCGGCCTCGGCCTGGGTCACGATGAGCACGGGTTTCTTAAACTCGTTTTTCGCCTGCTCCCAGCGCTTGAGTTGCGTGGGCGTCAGCACGTCCTTCGGGTTTTGCAGTTCGCCCGTCGCGCCGAGCACGTGGTCGTTGGGCACGGTGATGGCCACTTTGTAGTTGCCAAACACGAGCGTAAACTCGCCCTGCCCCAGGAATTGCTTGTGCTGCCAGCCGTTCACGTCGTCGTACACGGCCATACGCGGAAACCAGTGCGCGATGAAGTAGTTGGCGTTGCCGTCTTTCGCGAAAAACTCGTAGCCACTCCGCCCGTAGTACTCGGTGATGAAGTAATCCCAGTCCACCTGAAACGCCGTGTTCTGCCCCGGCCGCAGCGGCGCGGGCAGGTCGATGCGCATCATCGTGTTGTTGATGGTGTACTTCAGCGGGGCACCCTTCGCGTCGCGCACGGCCCGGATGTTGTAGCCAAACTCCTGGTTGGCGGCCCCGAACGACCCGCCAGGGGTGCGGGCGGTGTTCAGCGAGGTCAGCGCCCGGGTGCTCATGCCCTCGGGGTTGATGCTGCTCGTCGTGGACATCGTCCCGATGGCGTCTTTCTTAAACAGGTTCTGGTCCAATTGCAGCCAGATGTACGGCAGCGCGTCGGGCGACTGGTTGTAGTACGTAATCGTCTCGGTGCCCGTGATTTTGCGCTGCTCGTCGTTGAGTTCGACCTTGATGTCGTAGTCGGCGCGCTGCTGCCAGTATTCCTTGCCGGGAGCGCCCGAGGCCGCGCGGGTGGAATTGGGCGTGGGCAGCATCGGCCCGAGTTGCTCGAACCGCGTGTTGGCGTTGTAGCTGGGGGGCGTGCCGCCGAACTGGGCGAAAACCCGTCCGGCCATCAGGGCCAGGCCCAGCGAAAGAGCCAGTTTGTTCATGGAAATGTGCGTGTCGTTTTTTGAAAAGTGGCCGAAAATACGCAAAACTGCCTTTTTTTCCAGCGCCTCCACGACGCGCCGGGCGAATGTGCGGACGAACGGCCCGCCCCACGCCCGCTGGGGGCGGGTGCGGGGGCGGTAGGCCACAACGCCCCTACTTTTTCAGCGTCGGTTCGTGCATCTTGCCGCCGCGAACTACCAGCCGCACCCGGGAGAGCGTGCCTTTGAAATCGGTTTGAAAATCGCCTTCAAAAATCGATAGGTCGGCTTTCAGGCCGGGTTTGATGGCTCCGAGGCGGTCGCTGGCTCCGAGGGCATTGGCGGCGTTTCTGGTGGCAAACCCCAGTACGTCGGCGGCGGGGACGCCCGCTTCGTGGTAGCCCACCAGCACGTCGATGGCCCCTTCGCCCCGGCGGATGCCGGGCACGTCGTTGTAAAAATCGGCTCCCGCCACGATGGGCACGCCGAGGCGGATGGCCCGGTTGAGGCGGTCGTGAAAACTCTTCAGGGCGCTTTCGAGGTACTCCTCCGCTTCCTTGCCCTTCATGCCAATGCCCGCGACCATGATCGCGCCCCGCTCCCGTGAAACGTCCGTCGGCACGAGGTAGGTGCCGCGTCGGGCCATGAGCCGGAGGGTACTGTCGGTGAGCACGTAGCCGTGTTCGATGCCGTCCACACCCGCCAGCACCGCGTCGCGGGCCGATTCGTCGTAGGTGGCGTGGGCCGTGACGGGAATGCGGCGCTCGTGGGCGGTTTGCACGATGGCGGCGATTTCTTCGGGGGCGAGCACGCGGTTGTCGGTGTTCATGCAGACCTTGATGACGTTCACGCCCCGCCGGAGGTGTTCGAGCACGGCGGCGCGGGCGTCGTTGGCTCCCTTCACGACCCGGTATTCCTGCCGGATGACGAACGTATCGGCCGGGAGCAGCCGCCCGAACTGCCCGCCGGGCGGGCTGAGAATGGGGCCAGACACAAACATTCGGGGGCCGGGGCCTTCGCCCACGTCGAGGCGTTTTTTCAATTCCAGGTCGAGAAACTGCCCCGAATTGCCTACGTCGCGCACGGTCGTGATGCCCACGTCGAGGTGTTCGCGGGCGAAGGCCAGCCCCTGCCGCAGGCGCTCCGGTGCCGGGACTTTCGAGGCCACTTCCAGCCCGTCGGGGGTTTGTTTCTGGTGAATGAGCAGGTGCGTGTGGGCGTCGATGAGGCCGGGCGTGGCAGTGCAGGTGGGGAATTCGAGCACCCGCGTCCCGGCCGGTCGGCGCACCTTCGACCCGACGGCCCGGATTTCATCGCCCACGACCAGGATTTCCTGGTTGCGGCGGAAGGTGCGGGTTTCGGAATCGTAAAGCTGCCCGACGCGGAGGAGGAGAGGGCGGGGAGATTGGGCGAAGGTTTTTGTGAAACTCAGCAGCAGGTAGAGCAGGAGGGGGCGCATGAGAAAAGCGGGAATCGTTGCAAATAAATCGTCGGAGCGGCGCTGCAACGGCCCGGCCTACGCCGGTTCGGCCTTGTGCAGCCACACCACCTTCTGCTCCGACTCGTGCGGCTGGGCGATCACCTCGCCGTACAACTCGGGGCGGCGGGCCTTGAGGTAGCGGTAACCGCCCGCCTGGGTGAGTTTTTCGGGGGTGCACAGGGCCGTGACGACCTCGTCGCCGAGGGCGCGGCATTCGGCAATCACGTCGCCGAAAGGGTCGAGAATCATCGAGCAGCCGTTTTTCAACTGGTCGTCGTCCATGCCGATGGGGTTGGCGAACACGACGTACATCGCGTTGTCGTAGGCGCGGGCGGGGAGCCATTTCATGAGCCAGGCCCGGCCTTTCAAGCCATCGAACTCCTGGCGGAGCGTGGTCGGGTCAGCCTCGCGGTTCTCCCAAAGCTTCGGGTCCACGAAGCCCGCACCGGGACGGGTCGAGGGCGTACACATCGTCACGTGCGGGGCGAAGAGAATCTGCGCGCCCAGCAGCCGCGCGGCCCGGACGTTTTCGATGACGTTGAGGTCGTAGCAAATCAGCATGCTGCATTTCCAACCCAGCAACTCGAACACGCCGATGGAATCGCCGGGCAAAATGTGCGGGTTGATGAAGGGGTGCAGCTTGCGGTGCTTGGCCACGAGGCCGTTGGCATCCACGCAGACGTAGGCCTTGAAAATGCGGTCCTGCTCATCCTTCTCGAACAGCCCCGCCAGCACGGCCACGCCGGTTTCGCGCGCGATGTCGGTCAGCGCCCGGATGCTGGGGCCGTCGGGGATGCGCTCGGCGAGGTCGAGCATCTGCCCGCGGCTGAGTTTGCGGGCGAAGGAGTAGCCCGTGACGGAGCACTCGTGAAACGCGACGACCTGCGCCCCGTCAGCGGCAGCTTCGGCGCAGAGCCGCCGAATGACGCCGAGGTTGTAGGCTTTGTCGCCGCTTTGGTTTTCAAACTGGGCGGTGGCGATGCGGAGGGGCTGCATGGCAGTTGTTAGTTGATTGTTGTTAGTTGTTGGTTGATGGTGGCTTTTTAACTGACAACCGGCAACCAACAACCGACAACTATTCTTCCTGGTAAATCACCTGTGTCACCGTCTGGCCGACGGCTTTGAGGACCTTCGGGTCGATGACGTCGAGGTTGTCGCGGACGGTGTGGTGATAATCGCCGAAAAGGTTGGCCGTGGGCTTGGTTTCGACGATGTCAATCATCGGAATTTTCAGGATTTCGTTCACCGCCGTGTGGTCGTCCATCACGTCGCCGCCGGTGTTGTCGGGGAAATATTGGCCGTAGCCGAGGCGGTCGGCCATGTCCCACACCAGGCTGACGATGCTGGAGGCGTAGCGCATGGACGAGGCTTCTTTCGGAAACGTCGCGCCCTTCGCCCCGACCATGTCGAGCAAAATGCCGTAGTAGGCCGAGTAGCCGGGTTTGTGGGGGTTTTTGGCCCAGTACTCCGAGCCGAGGGCGTAGTAGGTTTTGTTGTTGACCAAATCCATGTTGGCCTTGATGCCCCAGTCTTCCACGTCAAAGAGCACGATGTCCACGCCGACGTTCGGTTTGTTCGCTGAACCGTTGATGGCGCGGGCCACTTCGATCAGGGCGGCCACGCCGCTGCCGCCGTCGTTGGCCCCATCGAAGGGCCTGTCCTTGAATTGGGCCGTGTCTTTGTCGGCAAACGGCCGGGTGTCCCAGTGAGCACCGAGCAAAATCCGTTTGGTGGCTTGGGGGTTGTAGCTGCCGATGATGTTGCGGGCGTTGAGGCGGGTGCCGTCGTAAGTGGGCACGGTGAAGGTTTGCTCCGTCACCTCGAAGCCGTAGCTTTTCAGCTTGCTTACCAGCCAGTCGCCGCAGGCCCGGTGGGCTTTCGAGTTGGGCACCCGCGGCCCGAAACTCACCTGCTTGGCCACGAAGGCATACGCCGAATCGCCGCTGAAGGTCGGCGCGGGGGCAAGATTGACTTCACTGGTGGTTTCCTGACTGGTCTTGGGCTTGGTTTTGCAGCCGTAGAGGCCGACGAGGAGGGCGGCGGCAAAAAGAAGGGAGGTTAAGCGAAAGGTCATTGGTTTGTGTTTAGGGTTTAGGGTTCAGGGTTTAGGGTTCAGAGTTGCCAAAACAGAACAACTCTAAACCCTAAACCCTGAACCCTAAACTCATTCTTCGTACGCCCAGTCCACCCCCGTTTTCAGGTCTTTGATGACTAGGCCGTGGGATTTGAACGTGGCGCGGATTTGGTTCACTTTGTCGTACTGCTTGCTCAGCTTGAACTCGCGGTAGAGGTCGAGCAGGCCCGCGGCAAGGTCGTCGGCCTCGCTGTTCTTTTCTTCGAGCAGCCCCAGCACGTCTTGCAAAAACGTGACGAACGTGTTTTTCAGTGCTTCAAACGCCTCCTCGCCGAGCATCGCCGGGGTTAGTTGCCCGGTGTAAAGCGAGTTGATTTTCTTCAGCAAATTGAACAGGTGCCCGATGGCCACGGCGGTGTTGAGGTCGTCGTTCATGCCGTCGTAGCAGCCCTGGATGGACTTGCGGATGTCGTCCACCTGCTTTTCCTCCACGGCCACGCCTTCGGCGGGCAGGTACTCCATCTGCTTCACCAGCCGCAGGCCGTTGATGAGGCGCTTGTAGCCTTTCTGGGCGGCCTGGAGCGCGTCGTTGGAGAAGTCGAGCGTGCTGCGGTACTGCGACTGGAGCATGAAAAACCGCGTCGTCATGGGCGAGTACGCCTGGGCGAGCAGGGGGTGCTTGCCCGCGAAGAGTTCGCCCGGCAGGAACGAATTGCCCAGCGACTTGCTCATTTTCTGGCCGTTCACGGTCAGCATGTTCGTGTGCATCCAGTAGCGCACGGGGGGGGTGTCGTTGAGGCCCCGGCCCTGGGCGATTTCGCACTCGTGGTGGGGAAATTTCAGGTCCATGCCCCCGCCGTGGATGTCGAACTGCGTGCCGAGGTACTTCGTGCTCATGCAGGTGCATTCGAGGTGCCAGCCGGGAAAGCCCGCGCCCCAGGGACTCGGCCAGCGCATGAGGTGCTCGGGCGCGGCCTTTTTCCAAAGCGCGAAATCGAGCGGACTGCGCTTTTCGCCCACGCCGTCGAGTTCGCGGGTTTCGGTCAGCAAATCCTCCAGCACCCGGCCCGACAGGTGGCCGTAGTTGCCGCCCTCGGCGTTGTAGCGCTCGATGTCGAAATACACCGAGCCGTTCGACTCGTAAGCCAGGCCCTTGCCGACGAGCTTTTTCACCGCTTCGATTTGCTCCACGAGGTGGCCCGTGGCGGTGGGTTCGATGCTGGGCGGCAGGAAATTCATCGTATGGAGCACCTGGTGGAAATCGTTGACGTACCGCTGCACGATTTCCATCGGCTCCAGCTTTTCGAGCTTGGCCATCCGGCCGATTTTGTCCTCGCCCTCGTCGCCGTCGCCCACGAGGTGGCCCACGTCGGTGATGTTGCGCACGTAGCGGACCTTGTACCCCACGTGCGTGAGGTAGCGAAACAGCACGTCAAAGGTCAGAAACGTGCGGACGTTGCCCAAGTGGACGTTGCTGTACACCGTCGGGCCGCAGACGTACAGGCCCACGTGGGGCGGGTTGAGGGGCTGGAAAAGTTCTTTTTCGCGGGAAAGCGTGTTGAAAAGTTTCAGGGGTTGCATGGCGATGATTTTGACCAAAACAGGATTCGGGCGGTTCGCGGAAGCGGCGGAATCGCGGTCAACATCGCGGGGCAGAACGAACGAAACGGGGCCTCATGGGCGGGAACTTCGGGTTTATGGCTGATTTTCGTCGAATACGATAATTCCGTCTTGCTTGATGAACCGGAAAATGCTCCGCTTCGACGTCTGGAAATGGTGCAGCGAGGTGGGCATCACCGACACGACCAGGCCGTGTTTTTCGCCCAACGCCACCATCGCCGGGCCGTAACGCTGGAGTTCGTCCTTGACGGCAATCACGGGGTCGTTGAAGATGGCCAGAAAATCCATGTCCGACTCGTCGTGGAAATCGCCCCGCGCGTAGCTGCCGTACAAAATCACCTGATGAAGCCGAGGCCCGTACGCGTTTTTCAGGATTTCGACCACCTCGTGGATGACGGCTTGCTGGTCCACCATAGCGCCGCAAAACTACGCAATCTTCGGCGTTCGGCGGCGGCGGACTATCTTTGCCGCCTGAAAAAGCATTTCCCGATGACGAACAGCGCGTTGGTGTTCGTCTTTTTGTTCTGAATGAAACTGCTCGAAGTCGGCAACGACGCCACCCTGCGCCGCGAATTTTTGCACCTGCCCCTCCGGCTGTACCGCCACGAATCCGCCTGGATTCGGCCCCTCGACAAGGACATCGAGGACGTGTTCGACTCGGCAAAAAACCCGTCGTTCGCCCAAGGTGAGGCCATCCGCTGGATTTTGCAGGACGACGGGGGCCGCACCATCGGCCGCGTGGCCGCGTTCATTGATTACGAAAAAGCGAAGCAGGAAGAACAACCCACCGGCGGCATGGGCTTCTTCGAATGCGAAAACGACGCAACCGCCGCCAACGTCCTCTTCGACACCTGCCGCGATTGGCTTCGCAGCAAAGGCATGGAAGCGATGGACGGCCCCGTCAACTTCGGCGAGCGGGATACCTGGTGGGGTTGCCTCGTGGCCGGGTTCGAGCACGAACCGACCTACAAAATGCCCTGGACGCTCCCGTACTACCCGGCTCTGTTCGAGCAGTACGGCTTTCGCGATTATTTCCAGCAGTACACCTACGTGACGCCCATCCGCGCTGCCGTCGTGACGCCCGGCGTGGAAGAGCGCGCCCGGCGGGTGTACCAAAACCCGATGTACCAGTTCCGGCACGTCGAAAAGGCGAATTGGCGGAAGTACGCCGATGATTTGCGGACGATTTACAACTTGGCCTGGGCGCGGCACAGCGGCGTGAAACCGATGAGCGAGGGAAAAGCCCGCGAACTGGTGAAATCGGCCCTGCCGATTCTCGACGAGCAACTCACCTGGTTCGCCTACGCGGGCGACGACCCCGTGGCGTTTTTCGTCGTGCTGCCCGAAATCAACCAAATCGTCCGCCACCTCGACGGGCAGTTCAACCTTTGGGCCAAAATCAAATTCCTGCTCCTGAAGGCCAAGGGCGTGATGACCAAAACCTTCGGCGTGAGCTTCGGCGTGGTGCCCGAACACCAGGGCAAGGGCGTCGAGGCGGCCATCGCCCTGCGCTTCCGGCAGGCCGGACGCGACAACCCCGATTTCCCCTACGAAACGCTGGAAATGAACTGGGTCGGCGATTTCAACCCCATCATGCTCCGTTTCGTGAAGCAAATCGGCGGGGAGCTTTCCAAGACCTACGTCACCTACCGTTACCTCTTCGACCGCGAAAAACCCTTCAAACGCTGCCCAACCATTCGTTAACAAGTTTGAAGTTTGATGTTTGAAGTTTGAAGTTGGCGCAACTCTAAACCCTAAACTTCAAACTCTAAACTTCAAACTTCAAACTCCAAACTTCAAACCATGTCTCTCCTCGCCATCGGCACCGTCGCCTTCGACGCCATTGAAACGCCCCTGGGCAAAACCGACAAAATCATCGGCGGGGCCGCCACGTACATCACGCTGGCCGCGTCGTACTTTACCAAAACCGCCAACCTCGTGGCCGTCGTGGGCGATGATTTTCCCGAAGAATACATCCAACTGCTCAACGACCACGGCGTCGATACCGAAGGCTTGCAGGTGAAAGCGGGCGAGAAATCCTTCTTCTGGGCCGGGCGCTACGACCAGGATTTGAACTCCCGCGAAACGCTCGTGACCGACCTCAACGTGCTCGCCACCTTCGACCCCATCATCCCCGAACGTTACCAGGACTGCCAGTACCTCATGCTCGGGAACCTCACGCCCCAGGTGCAGAAAACCGTCATCGAGCGCCTCCGCACCCGCCCCAAGCTCATCGCGATGGACACGATGAACTTCTGGATGGACGTGGCCCTGCCCGAACTCCGCGAGGTGATGACGATGGTGGACGTGCTGAGCATCAACGACGAAGAAGCCCGGCAACTTTCCGGCGAGTACTCGCTGCGCAAGGCCGCCCGGAAGATTCTGGCGATGGGACCGAAAACGCTTTGCATCAAAAAAGGCGAGCACGGCGCGCTGCTCTTTCAGGGCGACGAGGTGTTTTTCGCCCCCGCCCTGCCGCTCGAAGAGGTGTTCGACCCCACCGGCGCGGGCGACACCTTCGCCGGGGGCTTCATCGGCTACCTCGCCAGCACCGGCGACGTGAGTTTCGACAACATGAAGCGGGCGCTCATCTACGGCTCGGCGATGGCCTCGTTCTGCGTGGAAAAGTTCGGCACGGAGCGGCTGCTGAATCTAACGCAGGAAGAAATCAAGGCGCGGGTGCAGGAGTTTGTGAAGCTCGCGCATTTTTCGGTGTAAGGCCTCTTCCTTGTCGAACAAGCCATTTGCGTTGGCAAAGCGCTGTTCTCCAACGCTGTCTTCAACCCCGCCCGATTTACCCCCTGCCCCCTGAAGGGGGTTCGTTACCTCCGGCAATGAGAACCCCCTTCAGGGGGCAGGGGGTATAACGGCGCCCCTTCACTCCTTCGCCTTGCTCTTTGAGGGGCTGGATTTGGTCACCTCGAAACCCCATTCGCCGAGGTGCCTAGGGTGGGAGCGGTACACGCCCTCCAGGAAGTCGCGGGTGGCGCGCAGGGCCTCGCGCAGCACCTTGACCTTTCGGTTGCGGTCGGCGATCAGGCGCTGGCTCTCGCGGCGGAGGCGTACGCCGTCTTCGTGTTCCTGCCGACAGGCCGGCACGTCGGGGGCGAGCGAGTTCCAGGAGAAGTCCACGAGGGCGTGGAGCTTGGAATCCGGCCCGTCGGCCACGTGTTTCTCGAGCACGCGGTCGCAAAGCGTGAGGAGTTCGGGGATGTTGACCGGGATTTTTACCTTGTTCTTAGCCATGAGGGGAAATGTTTAGTGAAAAACTAGAAAAACCAGGCGGTACTCGCTCAATACGTTCTCGTTGACGCCAACATCGTTCGTTTCCTTCCCCTCGTCGAACCCGATAACGCTGATCTCCACCTGCCTACCGGGCTTTTCCAGGACGATTTTCCCCTTTTCCTCCTCGTTCTCGCCCTCGGCGAACCCGTCTACGGGGTCAACGTCGTCTCAATCGCCCTTTTTCATCTTGAAAACAGTCTTTCCAATGTCAAAAACAGGCTTTTTCATGTGAAACACCCTGTTTTTGATGTGAGAAACTACCATTTCGTTTCCAAAAAGACTCATTCTTATCTCAAAAACACCCTTTTTGAGATAAGAATGGGGTTTTTTGGTATGAAAATGAGTCATTTTCATATTAAAATCAATGTTTTCAAAATGAAAAAGACTCATTTTCAGATGAAAAACTATGATTTCATTACCAGAAAGGGTGTTTTCGACATGAAAAAGACCCGTTCCGACATCGGAACGGGTCTTTTTCATGTCGCGCTCTCCGTTGTGGACGAGGCGGAGGGGGAATTCCTGAACGATAAGAGTGAATCCCTGAGCAATAAAGGGGAATCCTTGAACGCTAAGAGAAAATTTCTGAACCATCAGGGAAAATGCCTGAACAAGAACGGCGAATGCCTGAACGATAAGGGCAAATTTTCCGTCGAAATGCCCTGATTTTACCCGGCGGAGAGCGGTTTCCTCCCCACGCAGACCCACCCCCCCACCGCACTATCCCTCCGCACCCCCTCTTGGGAGGGGATTAAAGTCATTTTCTCTTTTTTTGTTGTCGTAAACCCCATTTGGCGGGTGGGTTTCGCATTCCACAAGGTGCATTTCATCCCCTCCCGGAAGGAAAAGCGGGAATATTGGGTGGTCGGATGATGCGCCGACGCGGACGGAGGGGACGGAGGCCTCACCCACAGCAGGACCCGCCCCAACTACACCGATGCGCCGGTCAGTGGGCACGTCGGCAAGGTGAATTTCGTCCCCTCCTGGGAGGGGGTGCGGAAGGCGTGTGCGGTTGGGGGGTGGGTTGGCCTCGTCAGCAGAACAATCGGGGTCGCAGGGGCGGCGGTCGGGTTTTCAGGGGGCAAAATCCAGCGTCGTTTTGGCCCGGTTTGCTTCCCGACCGGCACCGGTCGTTCCGATGCCCCGTCGACCCACCCCCCAGCCGCACCATCCCACCGTACCCCCTCCCAGGAGGGGATTAAAATTCAGCTCTCCTTTTGGTCTTTTTGTATCCGGATGGTGCCTTTCGTCCCCTCCTGGGAGGGGGTGCGGTGGGCAGGTGCGGCTGGGGGGTGGGTTGGCGTGGATGGGGGGTCGGTTGGCTTCACCAACGCCGATGCCGCGCTGAACGAGCGCCCTGGCTTCCCGCCAACCGGCGTTGCCCGACACCGTCAGGCCCGCGTCGAGCCCGCACCGGGCAACTTCCTTTCCAAAAAGAGCCGTGCGAACGACGTAGAGGAGTTTGTGGTATTGACCAGAGGCACGGTGAGTTCCGTTGGGGGCCGTGCGCGCCCGGCCTCCGCACTTCTTCTGCCTGATTTGGGCAAAGAACGGGTCAAAAAACCCTTCTGCGCGTCAAACGACCCCATCCTTAGCGAGGGATTTAAATCTTTCGCTAAGGATGGGGTCAAGCGGCGCATGGATGAAGGCAATCGCCGCGCAATCAATTGGTAAAACCGGCTCGTGTTGACTGTTTTTAACGACAATTCCCCCAACGCGTTCTTATTTTTCGAGCAACGCGAGGTGCGCGTGGTCGCGGAGGAGGGTGCGGAGGAAGGCGGCGTCGTTCTGCGTGGTGGTGATGCCCGTCACGCCCTTCGCTTTCTCGGCGGCGACGGCCAGAAGGTACTCGTTTTCGGTGCGCATGCCCTTCTGCAAGGCCCGGCGGAGGATGGTGGCGTCGCCGTCGGTCAGCGCGGCGGCTTCGGGAAAGGTAACCACGTAGGTGGGGTCCACCTTCGGCACGGCCACGACCCGTTCGAGCGTGACGGGCGGGCGGAGTTTCACCACGGTGGTTTTGGCGGCGATGTCGCCCAGCCGCTGCCCCTTGCCGTTGACGGCCACGGTAACGATGGGAACGATGCCGAAGAGGGGCGGAAGGCCGGTTTCGATCAGGCGGAAGAGCCAGCGCAGGAGGTACGCGCTGAGGGTGGGCTGTCGCCCGTCGAGCATCACGACGCGGAGGCCGAGGGCGCGCTTGCCGATGCTCTGGCCGTTGAAAAGCGCCTCCATCGCCAGGTCGTAGAGCAGCACGGGCAGGAGGAGCAGGCCGAAAAACACGACGACGCCCACGGTTTCGAGGCTATCGCGCCCCGACAGCACGCCCATCGCGGCGCTGACGACGATCATCCAGACGATGAGCACGAGGAAGTCGATGAGGTAGGCCAGCATCCGTTCGCCCACGCTGGCGGGCTGGTATTCGAGGGCGACGTTCTGGGTGGTTTCGACGAGCAGGCCTTCCATGCTTGGTTTTTCGGGGTTGGTGGGGCTAATTTAGGGTTCGTTGTTGGTTGTTCGTTGGTCGTTGTTCGCAATTAGCAACCGGCAAAATCGAACAACGACCAACGAACAACCAACAACGAATCCCAAATGCGCGAAGCCGTTTTCATCCGCCAGAACGCCGAGGCCTGGAAGGCCATCGAGCAGGACACCCGCCCGGCTGACCCCGACGTGCTTGCCGCCCGCTTCGTGCGCCTGACCGACGATCTGGCCTACGCCCGCACGTTTTACCCCGATGCAGCCGTCACGCAGTACCTCAACGGCCTGGCCTCGCGCCTCCACCAGCAGATTTACCGCAACCGCACCGAAGCGCGGGGCCGCTTCTGGCGATTTTGGCGCACGGAACTGCCCACGCTCTTTGCGCGGTCGCACCGGGAACTGCTGCTCTCCTTCGTCATCTTCGGGGCCGCCGTGGGGCTGGGCGTCGTCTCGGCCCTGCACGACGATACCTTCGTGCGGCTCATCCTCGGCGACGCCTACGTGAACCAAACCCTCGAAAACATCGAGCGCGGCGACCCCCTGGCGGTGTACAAGAGCGCGGGGCAGACGGAAATGTTCCTCGGCATCACGCTCAACAACATCCGCGTGGCGTTCGTGGCCTTCGTGCTGGGCGTGGCGGGGTCGGTCGGGACGGTGTGGGTGCTGTTTTCCAACGGCGTGATGCTGGGGGCGTTTCAAACCTTTTTTTACCAGAAAGGCTACCTGCTTACCTCGGTGCTCACCATCTGGATTCACGGCACGCTGGAGATTTCGGCCATCGTCATCGCCGGGTGCGCCGGGCTGACGATGGGCAACGCGCTGCTTTTTCCCGGCACCTACCCGCGTTTGTACTCGTTCCGGAAAGGCGCGAAGCAGGGGCTGAAAATCGCCGTGGGGCTGGTACCGATTTTCATCGCGGCGGGGTTTCTCGAAAGCTTCGTTACGCGCCTGCCGCTGCCGGGGTACGTCAGCGGGAGCATCATCGCCGCCTCGGCCCTGTTCATCGGGTGGTATTTTGTGTGGTATCCGATGAAACTGAACAAAAAGCTGCCCTCGTAGGGGCGGAGGCAAGCTCCGCCCCTACGGGGAAATATTGTTTTTGCCACCTGTAAACTGCCAACTGCCAACTTGATTCCTCTCTACCGCGAACGCGACTTCGGCGCGAAGATCAACGCCGCCTTTCAATTCGCCGCCCGGCAGGGCAAGCCCCTGCTCACCTGCCTGCTCTACCTCGTCGCGCCGCTGACGCTGCTGGTGGGCATTTTCGGGGGGTTGTTTCAGTCGAAAGTCTTCAACTTCGGCCCGGTACCGGGTCAAACGACCCGCTCGATGGCGGAAAATTTCCTCGCACCGGATTACTGGCTGATGATTCTGTTCTCGGTTTTCGCCTACCTGCTCCTGTCGCTCACCGTGTACGCCTACCTGGCCGAGTACGAGGCAGCGGGCGAGCGCCCGCCCACCGTGGCCGCCGTGTGGGCGCGGGTGCGGCGGAGCCTGCTCCCGGCGGCGGGGGTGTCGTTGCTGCTTTTTCTGGGCGCGGTGCTCCTGGTGGGCGGGCTGGTGGGCATTTTCGCGGCGGCGGGCATCATCCCGATGGCCGTGATCGGCGGGATGGTGGCGTTCGGGCTGCTTCTCTACTGGGCCGTGCTCTACTCGCTGGCCTTCCCCGCGCTGGTGCAGGAAGACCTCGGCGTGATGGAAGCCCTGCAACGCTCGGCCTACCTGGTGGACGGCAAATGGTGGTCTACGCTGGGGCTTACCCTCGTCATGGGGTTGATTACGGGCGTGCTGGGGTACATTTTTCAGTTCCCCCTGCTCCTCATCGCGATGCTGAAAGCCCTTCAGGTGCTCAAGGGCGAGCAAACGGTGCTGTTCATCCTGGCGACGATGTTCACCACCGTTGGCACCACGCTGCTGCGGGGGCTGGTTACGCTGGCGCTGGGGTTTCAGTACTACAATTTGGTGGAACTGAAGGACGGCCCCGGCCTGCTGGCTGACCTCGACCGCCTGGGCCAGAAAACCAACCCTACCTCCTCCTTTTTCGGTGAAGACAACGATTGGTAACCTGTTCTTCCTGCTGCTGACGCTCGGGACGCTGGCCGCTCCCGCGCCAACGAAGCTGCCCCCTGACCGCTCGGCGGTCGCCGTGCGCCGCCCCGACCCGGCCACCTGGGAGCGCCTGCGCGCCGACCGGGATTTTCAGTACGGCGACGACCTCAAACCCGCCGAGAACGGGCTGGCTCGGCTCTGGGTGCGCTTCCTCCGCTGGCTGGCCGAGTGGCTTTACGACCCGTCCCGCAAAGGCACCCGCGACTGGCTGACGGCGGCGCTCGTGGTGGGCGTGGCGGTCTTCACCATCTGGAAACTGCTGGGCATGGATTCGGCGGGGTTGTTCGGGCGCCGCAACGCCCGAACCGACCTAGCGTATTCGTTGGAGTCGGAGAACATTCACGCGATTTCGTTCGACGAAGAAATTCGCACCGCGCTCGATGCCGGGCAGTACCGCCTCGCTGCGCGGCTGCACTACCTCTGGTCGCTGAAGCGCCTCACCGACGCCGGGCTGATTGACTGGAAACCCGACAAAACCAACCACGCCTACGTTGGCGAGTTGCAGAACCACGCCCTGAAGTCCGACTTTGAAACCCTGACCAACGAGTTCGAGCGGATTTGGTACGGCGGGTTTCCGCTGGAAGCGGAGGGGTTTGAGGCCTTGCGGGAACGGTTTGAGAAGTTCCGTGCGGCGATGCCTGTTGCGGTCAGCTAACAAATTCAATCGTTGAAAAACCCTTCCACCAAATACCTCATCCTCCTCGGCGCGACGGTGCTCGCCTTCGTGCTGGTGGAGTATTTCCGCCCCAAGCCCCTCGACTGGCGGCCCACCTACGCCAACCGCGACGCGATTCCCTACGGCACCAGGGCCACCTTTGAACTGCTGCCGGGGTTGTTTGCCAACCAGCCCGTGCGCACCGTGCGGGTGCCGGTGTACAACCACCTGCGCGAAGCGGCGCTGCCGAAGCGGAGCAGCTACGTGTTTGTCAACGAATCGTTTGACGTGGACGAAAACGATTTGAAACAGCTTCTCGCCTACGCCGCGCGGGGCAACGCCGTGTTCATCGCCGCCCAGCAATTCGATTCCAAACTCACCGACACGCTGGGCCTTCGCGCCAGGTTCGGCGTTGAAACCCTGGGCGATTCAACCCAACTCAATTTTGCCAATCCCGCGCTCAAAGCACGGACCAATTACGCCTACCGTCGCAACTGGGCCACGGCTTACCTCGAACCCGACAGCGCGATGAAGCCCGTGCTGCGCCGGGCCACGGTGCTGGGCGAAAACAACCGGAAGCAGGCGACGTTTTTGAAAATACCGTTCGGCAGCGGCGCGTTTTTCTTGCATTCGGTGCCCGTGGCTTTCACCAATTTTTACGTGCTGCGAAACCCCACGGCGGAGTACGCCTTCAAGGCTCTGTCGTACCTGCCCGGTGCCCCCGTGTTCTGGGACGAATACCAGAAGCAGGGCCGGGTGGGGGAGGGGTCGATGTTCCGGTTCCTGCTCAGCCACCCCTCGCTCACCTGGGCGTACTACCTGATTCTGGCCACGCTGACCCTGTTCGTGCTCAGCCACAGCCGCCGGCGGCAGCGGGTGATCCCGGTGGTGGAGCCGCCGCGCAACACCTCGCTTGAATTCGTGGAAACCGTTGGGCAGTTGTATTTTCAGCAGGGAAATCACCGCGATTTGGCCGAAAAGAAAATCGCCCACTGGCTGGCCTTCGTGCGGCAGCAGTTCCACCTCCCGACGCAGGAGTTTGACGACGAATTCCGGCGGCACCTCGCGGCCAAAAGCGGGGTTTCGCGTTCTGACGTGGATGCACTGCTCGCGCAGGTCGAGGCCATCCGGGCCAGCGGGGACTTGTCCGAAAGCCAATTGCTCGACCTGAACCGGCGCATCGAGGCGTTTTACCAAACCAGCCATGCTTGAGGCTCAACTCCAGACATTGCAGCAAACCGCCCGCGCGCTCCGCGAGTTGGAAGACGACGCCGTGCTGTTTGCCCGTCTCAACGCCCTGCCCCGCGCCGACGTGCAGGGGTTGCTGGCCGAATACCAGCGGGTGGAGCAGGAGTTTTCGCCCGTCAACCTATTGCGCTACGAGGTGCTCAACCAGTTGGAAGAAGGCCGTCCCCCGCTCACGCCCGCCGACGTGGAGCTAATTCGCCACGAAATCGAGGAACGGAACGTGGCGTTCTTCGAAAAATACGGTTCCCGCCTCACCGAGGGCCTGGCCCGTTACGCCAAGCGGGAGCCGTTCCGGTCCTGGCGGCGGGGCGGCGGCCTGGCGTATTTCAAGTTGTTTCACCCATTTTTTTACCGGAAAGAACTCGCCCAACGGGTGCTCACGGCGTTGCGCGAAGTGGGGGAGCGCATGCGACAGGACCTGGCGATGCCCACGCACCGTCTGCACGTCGGTGATTTCACCGGTAGCCACCGATACGGGGCCACCGACTGTTGGCTGGCGCTGTTCCCGCCCGACAAACCCAACCACCGGTTAGCGCACCAATTGTTTTGCCGCATCAGCGCGGCGGGCGTTCATGCGGGCCTGCTGTCGGGCTGGGCCATCGAGCGCGACCGGCTGCAGATCGTGGAGCATTTCGCGGAGTTTGAATCCGCGTTTAATTACCTGAAAACCCTGACGGAACGTTACCAAGCCGCAAACGAATCGCTGGAAATACCGACTGCGGTGTCCGAACCGCCCGCATCCTACGAACCGCCGGAGGCGGCTGATCCCCGAGAACCGGTTTTGCAACCCGAGGAAACCGTGGCCGATGCGCTGGCCGCGTTGCGGTACAAACGCAACCTGATTTTACAGGGGCCGCCAGGGGTGGGTAAAACATTTCTTGCCCATCACTTGGCCGAAAACCTGCTCGGTGGCCGCGACGAACGGCGAATGCGCACCGTGCAGTTTCACCAGTCCTATGCTTACGAGGATTTCGTGCAGGGCTACCGGCCCGATGGCCGTGGTGGTTTTCGGTTGAAAAACGGGCCGTTTTACGAGTTCTGCCAAGTCGCCCAGCGTCATCCGCAGCAGGTGTTCGTGTTCCTGATTGACGAAATCAACCGCGGGAACCTGAGCAAGATTTTCGGCGAACTGTTGCTGTTGCTCGAAGCCGACAAGCGTTCGTCGGCCTTCGCCGTACCGTTGACGTATTCTGAAACACCGTTTTTCATTCCGCCCAATGTGTACGTCATCGGCACCATGAACACCGCTGACCGCTCGCTGGCGCTGGTGGATTACGCCCTGCGACGGCGGTTTGCGTTTGTCGGCGTACAGCCCGAGTTCGACGGGAAATTCATCCGCTTGCTCCAGGGGCGCGGGGTTCCCGAGGCATTTCTAAACCGTCTGACCACCGCTTTCCGGGCGCTTAACGAAATCATTCGACACGACCCCAGTCTGGGAGCTTCGTTTTGCATTGGGCACAGTTACTTCATGCATCCGGAAGTGACAGGCCTCGGAGCTTGGTACCGGCGCGTCATCGTTCTCGAAATCGCGCCCCTGCTCCGCGAGTATTGGTTTGACGACCCGGACAAGGCCGCAGAAGAGACGGAAAAGCTGCTGGCCGTCGTTGGAGCATTATGATTCGGATTGAAAACCTGTACTTCCTGCTTTGTTATGCCTGGGACATTCTACCCGAACGCACCCTGCTACACGTCGATGCTAAAAAAGCGCCAACTGTATTGAACCTGCTGGCAACCGTGTTTCTTAACCACCTTGCTCGGCAATTGAAACGAGGGCTACCGCACCGATACACCGCCGTTGAAGAAGAATTTCAGGGTCTGCGGGGAAGGCTTCTTTTTTCGGAAACGATTCGCAAGAACCGGGCAGGGGAGGGGAGAGTCGTCTGCTTGTTTGACGAATTTAGCCCGAATCACGCAGCGAATCGCATTCTGAAAGCAACATTAAATCGACTTTGTCGGGCCGAGAAGCTGGCGCCTTCACTTTACCAACGAGCAATTCAATTACAGCGAAGCTTAGCCGGAATTGAGCACGCAGAGTTGGTTGGCAATTTCCAGTTGCATCATTTGCTTCAACAGAACCGAGTTCCTTCGGAGCGATTGCTTCTGCATTTGGCTCAACTACTTCATGAAAACCTGCTGGTCAATGAACAGGCCGGCCAGTTCACGTTTCAGGAGTTCTGGCGAGATGAGAAAAAGATGGGAGACGTCTTCGAAACCTTCGTCCGCAATTTTTACCGGATGGAACAGCAACGGTTCTCGGTGAAACGCGAGCACATCACATGGCAATTTGAAACGTCCGAAGCTGACCGCCAATTTCTACCCCGTATGGTTACGGACATTTCGCTGGAAGACACAGGCCACAAAATAATTATTGATACGAAGTATTACGTCGAAACCCTTCAGCGTCATTTCGACGCACAAAAAGTGCATTCGATGCATTTGTACCAGCTTTTCGCTTATCTTAAAAACCAGCCGGTTGATTCGAAAGAGATAGAGGGAATTTTGCTGTACCCAGTTGTCGAGCGCAATCTGTCGCTACGCTACGCGCAGGCGTCTAAAATAATTCGGGTGGAAACTCTCGACCTGGCTCGACCCTGGCAACAGATTTACGCTCAACTTTTGGCATTGATTCAATAAAAAACGCCCTGACTCACATGAATCAGGGCGTGAAGTAAAAGAAGATTTGAGGCGGTTACCTACTTTCCCACGGGTGAGCGCAGTATCATCGGCGAGGGGGGGCTTAACGGCTCTGTTCGGAATGGGAAGAGGTGAACACCCCCGCTATGACCACCTTCAAGGCGGTGAGGTTTCTTCTGTCACCTGCGGTGGCGGGCACCGGCAGGGGCTTTGAGGGGGATTGTGAAAAAAGCAGTTTCGTTGTTTTCCTGGTGAGCACCCGCTTTTCAGCAAAAGCTAAAAGTGGAACCTTTCGAGCAATTAGTACGACTCGGCTTTGCCTTCTCGGGCTTTAGACCTGTCGCCTATCAACGTGCTCATCTGGCACGACTCTCTATGGAAGACTCATCTTGGGGCAAGTTTCGCACTTAGATGCTTTCAGCGCTTATCTCAACCCGACGTGGCTACTCAGCCGTGCTCCTGGCGGAACAACTGATGCACCAGCGGTCGGTCCAACCCGGTCCTCTCGTACTAAGGTCAGACCCCCTCAATCTTCCGACGCCCATCACAGATAGGGACCGAACTGTCTCACGACGTTCTGAACCCAGCTCGCGTGCCACTTTAATCGGCGAACAGCCGAACCCTTGGGACCTTCTCCAGCCCCAGGATGTGACGAGCCGACATCGAGGTGCCAAACCTCCCCGTCGATGTGAGCTCTTGGGGGAGATCAGCCTGTTATCCCCGGCGTACCTTTTATCCTTTGAGCGATGGCTTTTCCATGCAAAACCACCGGATCACTATCTCCGTCTTTCGACCCTGCGCGACTTGTAAGTCTGGCAGTCAAGCGGGCTTCTGCGATTGCACTCTACGCACGGTTACCAAGCGTGCTGAACCCACCTTTGAAAGCCTCCGATACCTTTTTGGAGGCGACCACCCCAGTCAAACTACCCACCAAGCAGTGTTCCGGCTTCCCGGTTAGACTCCAACCATCAGAAGGGTGGTATTTCAACGTTGACTCCCCGATACCTGGCGATACCGGCTCACAGTCTCCCACCTATCCTACACATCCAAGGGCCGAAGTCAGTGCTAAGCTATAGTAAAGGTGCACGGGGTCTTTCCGTCCCGTGACGGGTAAGCGGCATCTTCACCGCTACTACAATTTCACCGAGCTCACGGCTGAGACAGTGCCCAGATCGTTACACCATTCGTGCAGGTCGGAACTTACCCGACAAGGAATTTCGCTACCTTAGGACCGTTATAGTTACGGCCGCCGTTTACCGGGGCTTCGATTCAGACCTTCGCTTGCGCTAAGCCCCCCTCTTAACCTTCCGGCACCGGGCAGGTGTCAGGCCATATACGTCATCTTTCGATTTCTGCATAGCCCTGTGTTTTTGTTAAACAGTCGCCTGGGCTTTTTCTCTGCGGCCTCCCATCGCTGGGTAGGCCCCCCTTCTCCCGAAGTTACAGGGTCAATTTGCCGAGTTCCTTAGCCGTGATTCACTCGAGCACCTTAGGATGTTCTCCCCGGCTACCTGTGTCGGTTTGCGGTACGGGTTGCGCAATGCTGGTGTTTCTCCCACTTTTCTTGGAAGTCTCGACAGTGATTCGGTTTGGCCCGAAGGCCGCCCCTGCTGGCGCCCGCTTCCGTCAGGACGCACCACCGCTTTCGTCTCCGTCATGAGTTCACACATTGCGCAAGTGGAGGAATATTAACCCCCTTGACATCGGCGCTTCGCCTTCGCTAACGCCTTAGTACCCGACTAACCCTCCGTTGATTGACATAGCGGAGGAATCCTTAGCCTTTCGGTGTGCGGGGTTCTCGCCCGCATTGTCGTTACTTATGCCTACATTTGCTTTTCCCAGCGCTCCAGCCAGACTCGTCGTCTAACCTTCACTGCCGCTGGGAATGCTCCCCTACCAAGATTTCTCTTCCATCGCTTCGGTGGTGGGCTTGATGCCCGTTTATTATCGATGCCCGCCCCGCTCGACCAGTGAGCTGTTACGCACTCTTTAAATGAATTGCTGCTTCCAAGCAAACATCCTGGCTGTCTCGGCAGTCGGACCTCCTTTGTTCAACTTAGTCCACACTTGGGGACCTTAGCGGATGGTCTGGGTTCTTTCCCTCTCGGACTGGG
>JAESFZ010000086.1_pt1:0-22500 | contig 238199 bp, 205 predicted proteins | sample 9269561 | NCBI WGS metagenome assembly JAESFZ01 (sample SAMN14515552, study PRJNA621657) | algae metagenome | isolation source: Tildeniella nuda ZEHNDER 1965/U140 and co-occurring heterotrophs from wet... | place: Switzerland: Stansstaad, Zurih | collected 1965-01-01 | reverse complement strand
TATTGGCAGGATGGAAAATCCTTACGACTATTTTCCGCTATCGCTGATGGAGAAATTTATCCTAGTTGCGTACACCGTGCCTCTGGCGTTGGTGCTTTGCCTAAGTTTGGTGCAGTTGAACTTAGTCATCAACTACCTCTGGCGACGGCGACGCAGTGGAAAAAAACTCCCCAGTCTTGAACCCGATGCCGTGCCCTTCGTTACGGTGCAATTGCCAATTTACAACGAGTTGTACGTCAGTGAGCGTCTGCTCGACTGCATGGCAACGCTGCGTTATCCCCGCGAACGCCTCGAAATCCAGGTACTGGACGATTCCACCGACGAAACCGTGGACTTGATTGCCCGCAAAGTGGCCGAACTACGCCAGCAGGGCCTCGACATCCGCCACGTACGCCGTGCCAATCGGGTGGGGTTTAAGGCGGGGGCTTTGGCCGAAGGGTTGAAGACGGCCAAAGGCGAGTTTATCGCCGTGTTCGACGCGGATTTTCTGCCTAGCCCGGATTTTCTCGAAAAAACGCTGCCCAACTTCGCCGACCCCAACATCGGCATGGTACAAACCCGATGGGACTACCTCAACCAAGATTATTCGGTGCTCACAAAAGTGCAGGCCTTCGCTCTCAATGGGCATTTTATCGTCGAGCAGCAGGGCCGCAACGTGGGCGACCACTTCATTAATTTTAATGGCACGGCGGGTGTCTGGCGGAAAGCCTGCATCGAAGACGCGGGCGGTTGGCACTACGACACACTCACCGAAGACCTGGACCTAAGCTACCGGGCGCAGTTGAAGGGCTGGAAATTCAAGTACCTCGAAAAACTGGGTTCGCCTGCGGAACTGCCCGTCGAGATGAACGCCCTCAAATCGCAGCAGTACCGCTGGACGAAAGGTGCCGCTGAGTGTGCCCGCAAGCATGCTTGGGGCATTTTGAAAGCAGATGGCGTGGGGTTGGGCACCAAAATTCACGCCCTGGCCCACCTGTTTTACAGCGCCACCTTCGTGTGCTTGGTAATGTTGGCGCTACTCAGCATCCCCGTCCTGTACGTGGTCACGCATTTTCCCGAACACCGGGAGTTTTTTGCCTGGATGGCCTGGTTTCAGGTTAGCTCCATCATTCTGGCGGTGTTCTACTGGGTTGCGTATCAAAACGCGAATCAGCGCCCCCGTTTCAAACAATTCCTGCTGGATTACCCGGTCTTCATCACGATCTGGATGGGTTTGTCGCTGCACAACGCCGTGGCGGTCATTGAAGGATACTTAGGCCGGAGAACACCCTTCATCCGCACGCCAAAGTTTGGCGTAGTGGGTAAAACCGACGGCTGGCAAGCCAACAAGTACCGGCCCGTGCGGATAAGCTGGCTAACCTACGTCGAAGCCCTGCTGGCGATGTACTTTTTGGGCGGTTTGTTTCTGGCCTGGCGTTGGCAAAACGCCAGTTTCGTTATCTTCCACCTCATGCTGACGCTGGGCTTCGGCATTGTCTGCTATTTTTCGGTACTTCACGCCCGGAACGGACGTTCCCGGACCCGGATGGCCTGATGCCGCGCGGGTTGGCGCATGGTTCACTTCTTTGGTTGGTTTTTTCTCTCGCTTCTCGGGTACGTCTGGCTCGGCTACTTCATGCCCCGAACGGAGTCCTGGCAGGTGCTCGGGCTGTTTGCGGCGCTGTTTGGCGGCTACGCTTGGGCGATGAAAAAATATCATTCTGAGCGCCAACTTTGGCCGTGGCTCGTCGGTGTCGCTTTCGTGTTCCGCCTTGCGCTACTCGGTGCGACGCCTAGCCTTTCCGACGATTTCTACCGCTTTTTCTGGGATGGACACTTGCTGGTCGTGGGTAAGAATCCGTACCTGATTCTGCCCAGCAACCACCCCGACTGGCCGCTGTTTGGCCAACTCAACTCGCCCAACTACTTCACGGTGTACCCGCCGCTCCACCAGGCACTGACGGCCCTCGGTCCATGGCTTTTTCCGGGTTCGCTATTGATGCAAATCGTCGTCTTGCGATTGGAAATCGTTTTGGCCGAAACTGCTACCGTTTGGTTGATGTTGCGCCTGCTTGACCGGTACGGCATGCCCCGTGCCAACGCCCTGCTTTACGCCCTCAACCCGCTCGTCGTCGTCGAACTGACGGGCAACCTGCACCTCGAAGGCGTCATGATCTTCTTTTTGCTGGGAGCAGTTTTTCTCTTCGAAAAAAGCCGCTGGTTGGCCTCAGCACTGAGTTGGGGGGCGGCGGTAGCGGTGAAGCTGGTGCCGCTGGCGTTTCTGCCGCTGCTGGTGCGGCGGCTGGGGTGGGAGAGAGCCGTTGGGTACACGGCGGTTGTGGGGGCGGTCAACGCGCTGTTGTTCGCGCCCTTTTTTTCGTGGACTCTGGTCGAAAACGTAGCCTCCAGCCTCAATTTGTACTTTCAAAAATTCGAGTTCAACGCCAGCGTGTACTACCTCGTGCGGGCCGTTGGCTATCGGCTGGTGGGTTACAATGTCATTCAGAATGCCGGGCCATTGCTTGCCGCCGTGGCTTTACTACTGATGGGCTTCGTGATTCGCTGGCAAAATCGACAACCCGATTCAGGCTCGACGTTTTTCAAGGCCATCTTGCTCCTCCACACCACCTACCTCGCCTTTGCCACAACAGTACACCCGTGGTACGTCACCTCGCTGGTGGGCTACGCCGTCTTCACACCGTTCCGGTACGCCGTGGTGTGGTCGGCATTGGTCGTGCTGTCGTACACAGCCTACGGCGCGACGGAGGTGCAGGAGAATAGTTGGCTGATCGCGCTGGAATACGTCGTCGTTTACTTCTGGCTTTTCGCCGAAAGGGGGGCATTTCTTCGAACAAAATTGCCGTCGAAATCCACAGCCCGCTGGTGAAATGGGTCGAGTTGTTCGTCGAACAGGCGGGCGAGTTCGGCGCGCGTGATGGGGCGGTCCTCAGGCATTGGCTTCCTCCGGAAAATCGACATGGCGAAACTGTACCACGGCTCCCGCTTTACGGCGTCCACCACGACGTGTGCCTCCCGCACGGTCATCCTAGCCTGCGAAGGCGGCAGCGGGTTGGGCATCTCCGGAAAAAACTCGCCCCATCCTTTCAAGAATTCGCTGACCCGAATTGTCGAATCCGGGTAAAACCAAGTCTGGTTTGCCCAGGCGTGCGGCGTTGGGACACCCTTCAGCATCCCCGTTGCACCAATACGCTGGATGGAAGCCCAATCGGGGTGATCAGGTTTGACGTCGGTGTAGGGCATGAGGTACGCTGTGGCGTTGAGCAGGGCGTCCTGCACGTCGCGAATGGGTACCTGGTGCGGACTAACCTTTTTCTTCGCCGCTAGTGCCGCCAATGCGCCTGCCGCCTGTCCGATGCCCATCACGACGGGTTGCAACCGGGTGGTGCCGTTGGCGAGGTTGGTGACGGAAATGCTCTTTTCGGCGACAATCAGATGGTCCACGTCCTGGGGGAGCAGGCTGCCCAGCGGCACGTTGTACGAAGGCACGGGCACGAAATGCAGGTCGGGCACGCCCGCCGGGTATTTGCCGTGGTGGTGGTCGATGGGGTAGTCGCCGACGGCGATGCCGGTGCGGTAGTATTTTTCTTTTTGCGAAAACGGCTTTTCGATGTGGTTCATCGTCAGCCGGGCCAGGCCCCGGATGCGGCGGCTTTCGCGGTGGTAGGCGATAAGCGGCAGGCGGTCGTCGGTCGGAAATTCGTCGTCGGCCAGGCCAAGGTTGCGGTAGCCGAGGTCGTTCTGGATGAAATACACGAACCGCAGCGTGTGGCGTTTGGCCTCGTCCAATATCATCTTGCGCCCTTCGGAACTGGCTTCGATGAGGTTGGCGTAAAAATCGTTGCCCTGGATGGGCCAGTTGATGAGGTACTTGTCGTTGGGCAGGCGGGCGTAGCTCAGCATTTTGTCGCAGTCGTGCAGGCGGGGGCGGGTGGTGTCGGGGCAAAGCCTGCGGCAGGCGCAGAGGAACTGGCTGCGGTCGTAGCCCGGCGGGCGGGGCAACAGGTGCACGGAGTCGGGGCCGTAGTCTTTCAGAATGGCCGCGTAGGTTAAGTCTTGCACAATGTCGTTGGCTTTCGGCGGCGCGGCGGCTTCGCCAGTGGAATCGCGGCTGTCCATGCCCACGTCGTAGCGGATGCCCACGGCCTTGGCCGCCACGTCGCCGAGTTCGGTGGCGTCGATGAGCACGGGGCTTTTCACGTAAGTTTTACGGCCCGCTTTGTCGAGCAACGTCACAATCCAGCCCCGGTTCGTCTGCATGACTTCACTGCGGCGGGTTTCGAGCAGCACGAGCAGGTTTTTCTCCTTTGCGGCCATGTCGCGCAGGATTTTCGCCCCCACCGACGGCTCGAACTGCGTGTTGCTCACCCAGCCCGTGGCCAGCTCCTTCGCCCCGCCGTAGTGGTTTTCGAGTTCGGCCCGAAATTCGCCCCAGAGGCCCGAGGGCAGTTCGTGGTTGCCGTCGATGGCGCTCACGCCCGCGGCGGTGAGCATGCCGCCCAGCCAGGGGCCTTCCTCGACCAGCACCGTTTTCACCCCCATCCGCGCCGACTGAATCGACGCCATCACGCCGCTCGTGCCGCCGCCTACGACCAGCACAGGCACCTCGATGAAATCGACTTCGGCGGGCGAAATGGCGCGGAAACTGGTCAGCAGCAGGCAGAAAACGGGGAGGAGGCGTCGCATGAATCGGTCAGAGGTGGCCGCGGCAAGTTACGAGCCGGAGGCGGCAAACAAAAAACCCGGCGTTGCGGGCCGGGTTCAATGTGAGTTTAGAGTTTAGGGTGCAGAGTTTAGAGTTGCTGAATTTTTTAACTCTAAACTCTGCACCCTAAACTCTAAACTCAGAGATCAATCGCCTCCCCGTACGCCACCTCCGTCGCGCCCTTCACGGCTTCCGACATGGTGGGGTGGGGGTGAACCGTCTTCAGGATTTCGTGGGCGGTGGTTTCGAGCTTGCGGGCGGCCACGACCTCGGCAATCATCTCGGTCACGTTGGCGCCAATCATGTGCGCGCCGAGCCACTCGCCGTACTTCGCGTCGAAAATCACCTTCACGAACCCTTCCTTCACGCCCGCCGCTGTGGCTTTGCCCGAAGCGGTGAAAGGGAATTTCCCGACCTTGACGTCGTACCCGGCTTCGCGGGCTTTTTTCTCGGTCAAACCCACCGAGGCAATTTCGGGCTGGCAGTAGGTGCAGCCGGGGATGTTGGCGTAGTCGAGCGGTTCGGTGTGAACGCCCGCGATTTTTTCGGCGCAAATGATGCCCTCGGCGGTGGCGACGTGGGCCAGGGCCGGGCCGGGCGTGCAGTCGCCGATGGCGAAAAAGCCGGGCACGTTGGTCTGGTACCACTCGTTGACCTGGATCTTGCCCTTGTCGGTCTGGATGCCCACTTCTTCGAGGCCGATGTCTTCGAGGTTGGCCACGACGCCGGCGGCGGAAAGCACGATGTCGCAGTCGAGATTCAACGGGCCATTCGGCGTTTTCACCGTCACCTTGCAGCCTTCGCCGCTCGTGTCCACGGTTTCGACCGACGAGTTGGTGTACACCTCAATGCCCATTTTCTTGTACTGCTTTTCAAGGGCTTTCGACACTTCCTCGTCCTCCACCGGCACCATGTTGGGTAAGAATTCAACGATGGTCACCTTCGTACCCATCGACGCGTACACGTAGGCGAACTCGACGCCGATGGCCCCGGAACCGACGATGACCATGCTCCTGGGCTGGGTTTCCAGCGACATGGCCTTGCGGTATTCGATGATTTTTTTGCCGTCGATTTTGATGTTGGGCAGTTCGCGGGCGCGGCCCCCGGTGGCAATCACGACGCCCTTCGTGCCCACGTATTCGGTTTTGGAGCCGTCGGCGTCGGTGACTTCCACCTTGTTGCCCGCCTTCACGCGGCCATAGCCCAGGATGACGTCAATCTTGTTTTTCTTCATCAAAAACTGCACACCCTTGCTCATCGAATCGGCCACGCCCCGGCTGCGCTTGATGACCGCGCCGAAGTCGGCTTCCGATTCGCCGACGTTGATGCCGTAGTCCTTCGCGTGCTTGATGTATTCAAAAACCTGGGCCGATTTCAGGAGGGCTTTCGTGGGAATGCAGCCCCAGTTGAGGCAAATTCCGCCCAGACTTTCCTTTTCGATAATGCCCACTTTCATGCCCAGTTGCGAGGCCCGGATGGCGGTCGGGTAGCCGCCGGGACCGCTGCCCAGCACGAGCAAATCATATTGAGATGCCATAGAACGATTGATTTTGAATGGTTTTGGCGAAACGCTGCGCAAAAATAGGCGAAAACCCATTCCGCTGCGTCCCCCGCCTGGAAACAAACGGGGGGCGGGATTTTGTTCGTAGTTTTGCGACCCCTTGCGGGGAAGTTGTTCGTTGCTCGTTGTTCGTGCTTCGATTTTCGCCGTACCCACGAAGCACGGACAACAAACAACGAACAACGACTAACGAACAACCATTTCCCAACCATGACGACAGACAAGTTGAAAGACTTGAAGGCCCGGGTAGAGGCCTTGAGGGGGTATCTTTGACTACGACAGCAAAACGTACCAAATCAGCCAGTTAGAACAGAAAACCCTCGACCCGAACTTCTGGAGCAACCCCGAAAAAGCCGAGGCCACCATGCGCGAGATGCGCGGGCTGAAGTTCTGGACGGAAGGCTTCGACGCCCTCAACCGGATTCAGGATGACCTTGACACGCTCTGGGAATTCTACGAAGCGGGCGAGGCCACCGAAGCCGAGGTGGACGAGGAAGGCGCGAAGCTGGAAGCCAAACTCGATGAGTTGGAATTCCGCAAAATGATGTCCGACGAGGGCGACAACATGCCCGCCGTGCTCGAAATCAACGCGGGCGCGGGCGGCACTGAGTCGCAGGACTGGGCCTCGATGCTCTACCGGATGTACCTGATGTGGGCCGAGAAAAACGGTTACAAAATCAAGGAGGTGGACCGGCAGGACGGCGACGTGGCAGGCATCAAAGCGGCCACGCTTGAAATCGACGGCGAGTACGCCTTCGGCAACCTGAAAGCCGAAAGCGGCGTCCACCGGCTAGTGCGCATTTCGCCCTTCGACTCCAACGCCCGGCGGCACACCTCGTTCGCGTCGGTGTACGCCTACCCGCTCGTGGACGACACGATTGAAATCGACGTGAACCCCGCCGACATCGAGTGGGATACGTTCCGCAGCGGTGGGGCGGGGGGTCAGAACGTCAACAAGGTCGAAACCGCCGTGCGCCTGCACCACAAGCCTTCGGGCATCATCATCGCCTGCCAGCAGGAGCGGAGCCAGTTGCAAAACAAGGAAGTGGCCATCCGCCTTCTGAAATCGCGGTTGTACCAGATTGAAATGGACAAGCGCAACGCCGCCCGCGCCGAGGTGGAAGCCGGCAAAAAGAAAATCGAATGGGGTTCGCAAATCCGCAGCTACGTGCTCGACGACCGCCGCGTGAAAGACCACCGCACCGGCTACCAGACCTCCAACACCGACGCCGTGCTGAACGGAGAGTTGAACGAGTTTATCAAGGCGTATTTGATGGAGCAATGATTTTGTCTGAACCGCGATTGGCCGGGATTTTTAGATGAACAGGATGAAAATCCGGTCTTCGAAAAAAATCATCTTGCCAATCCAAAAATCCTGGCCAATCGTGGTTCAGACCATCTTCAAACACGGCCCCCTCCACCTTCGCTACCGCACCTTCGGGCGCGGCCCACGCGTCTTGCTCGCCTTCCACGGCATGGGGCAAAGTGGTACAGCGTTTTCGTCGCTGGGCAGCGTGCTGGGTGAGACCTTCACCACCTACGCCTTTGACCTGTTTTTCCACGGGGAAAGCTCCGGCCTGACTGAGCCGCTCAGCAAACCGTACTGGGCTGAAATCCTGCGCCGTTTTTTGGAAGAAAAAAAAATGGAGCGCTTCTCCGTCGTGGGCTTCAGCCTCGGTGGGCGGCTGGCGCTGGCCACGCTCGAAACGCTGTACGACCGAATTGACGAAATCATTCTGATCGCTCCTGACGGTCTGGCCGAAAACCCGATTTACACCGCCGCCACGCGCCTGCCTGGTACACGGCACTTATTCCGCAAAGCGGTGTACGAACCCGAGCATTTCGCCCGGCTCGCCACGGCGGCGCGGCGCTGGCGGCTCGTGCCCGACAGCGTAGTGAAGCTGGCCCAGTGGCAACTTTCCTCGCCCGAACGCCAGCAGCGGGTGTACGAAAGCTGGATGGCATTCCGGAATCTTCGCTTTTCGGTTCGGCGGCTGGCGCGGATTGTCGAAGAGCACAAAATCGGGGTAACGGTTTTCGCCGGGAAAACCGACCGCGTCATTCCACTCCGGCGCATTCTGCCATTCGTGCAGGCGGTGAAGGGCGTGAACTTTTTCCCCCTCGACCACGGCCACACGTTTCTGCTCGAAAAAGTGGCCGACCATTACCGCCAGGCCCGCCGCAGCACGTAACCCAGCCCGACGAGCGAAACCACGATCAACCCCAGCAGCACCCACTGCGAAACGTTCGCTTCGTCCGGAGTTTCGAGCAACCGCCGCAGCGTGCGTCCTTCGGTGCCCGCCCAAAGGCTGAGCAGCGTGCGGGGCAACATGCCCAGCAAACCCGCCAGCATCAGGTTTTCCCGCCGCACTTTCACGAACGAAAACAAGACGTTGGTCAGCGCGAAGGGCAACACGGGCGAAAGCCGGGCGAAGGCCACAACACTGAACTCGCGCTCCCGAACCCGCGCCAGAAGGTGCCGGACCTTTGGTTTCTCCGAAAGTTTTCGCAGCAAGCGCCCTTCGTCCAGCCCCCGGGCAGCTTCGTAGCCGAGCAGCGAAGCCGCTGCGTAGCTCAGTACCAACGGGGGCAGGGCGTAAAATCCCAGGAAGTAGCCCGCTACCAGCGCCACGAGCGTGGTGGGCGTTAATGCAAAAGCCATCGTAACGGCACTGAGGGCGAAAACGGCCGTCCATTGCGCGGTGCTGAACGCCTGAATTTCGCCTTCATGCATAGCCACGCCGTAGCCCAGCGACGAACTGACCAGCAACGGCAGCACGCCCAGCAAGAGCGCGTAAACGAGCGAAAAGGCGTTTCTTTGGGAAAATTTCACACGGCAAAACTGGAAACTGAAATCGAAGATTCTGCGTAGCTAAAACCGAAAACCGAAAACTGCTGATGCGTTTCGCCACCAAAGCCATCCACGCGGGCGTCAGTCCCGACCCGAGTACCGGGGCCATTATGACCCCGATTTACCAGACCTCGACCTACGTGCAGGAAGCCCCCGGCAAGCACAAAGGCTACGAATATTCCCGCACCCACAACCCTACGCGCACGGCGTTGCAACAGGCGTTGGCCGCGCTGGAAAACGCCAAACACGGCATTTGTTACGCCTCGGGCCTGGCCGCTACCGATGCGTTGCTGAAACTGTTCCAGCCCGGCGACGAAATCGTGGCGACCAACGATTTGTACGGCGGTACGTACCGGATTTTCACAAAAATCTTTGAGGGTTTCGGTCTCAAATTTCGTTTCGTGGACCTCAGCGACGCGGCGCAAATCGAAACGGATTTTTCGGAAAAAACCAAAATGCTCTGGCTCGAAACGCCGACCAACCCCCTGCTCCGCCTCATCGACATTGAAGCCTACGCAACGGCGGCCAAAGCGCGGGGCATCCTGACCGTGGTGGACAACACCTTCGCCTCGCCCTACCTGCAAAACCCGCTCGACCTGGGCGCGGACATCGTCATGCACTCGGTCACGAAGTACCTCGGCGGGCACTCCGACACGGTGATGGGCGCGATCATGCTCAACGATGACACGCTGGCCCAGCGGCTGGCCTTCATCCAGAACGCCTGCGGGGCCGTGCCGGGACCGCAAGATTGTTTTCTGGTGCTACGCGGCCTGAAAACCCTGCACCTGAGGATGCAGCGGCACTGTGAAAACGCCCGCCGCGTGGCGGAATTTCTTCAAAACCACCCGAAAGTTGGGAAGGTGTACTACCCCGGCTTGCCAAACCACCCCGGCCACGACCTGGCGAAGCGGCAGATGCGCGATTTCGGCGGGATGCTCTCGTTCGAACTGAAGGGCGACGATTACGACGAAGCCGTGCGGGTGATGTCGGGTTTTCAGGTGTTTTCGCTGGGCGAATCGCTGGGCGGGGTCGAATCGCTCTGCACGCACCCAGCCAGCATGACCCACGCGAGCATCCCGAAGGAAGAACGGGCCAAATCGGGCCTCAAGGACACGCTCATCCGCCTGAGCGTGGGCGTGGAAGACGCGGAGGATTTGATCGAGGATTTGCGGCAGGCGATTGGGTGAGGTCGTTGTTCGATGTTCGTTGCTCGTTGTTCGAGGTATGACTTTCTGCGAAGCACGAACAACGAGCAACGAACATCGAACAACGACCGCTTAGTCAAACGAATCAAACTTCACCGGCAGCAGTCCCGCTACCGAGGGCGACACGAGTACTTCGCCTTCTGGCTGGCCCGGCATCAGCAACCGAATCGGTTTTCCCTGCCGGTTCTCGTACTCCAACAGCGCCTGCCGACACGCCCCGCAGGGCGAGACGGACCGATACTGCTCGCCTTCGCCCGGCCGGGCCACCACCGCCAGCGATTCCATCTTTTTCCCCGGATGGTTGGCCCCAACCCAGAAAATCAAGGACTGCTCCGCGCAGGAACCCGACGGAAACGCCGCGTTTTCCTGGTTGCTGGCCGTTACGACCGTGCCGTCGTCGAGGCGCACCGCCGCCCCGACGTGAAAGCGCGAGTAGGGCGCGTAGGCCGTGTGCGTGGCCTGCCGGGCTTCGGCGAGCAGGCGTTGCTCGGATTCGGAAAGTTCGGACTCGGTTTCGTACGATTCCAGCGGGATTTCGAGGCGAATTGATTTCATGCAAAAAAGAGAACGGGCGTTTTGAACGACGCGCACCCCGCGTTTGGTTCAAAACGCCCGTTTCGTCCATCGGGCAAACTACGAAAAGTTTCCCTAAAACTTCAGACTGATCCCCGCCAGCACGTTGAATCCCGCTTGCGGGTAGTAAAAATTCTCCGTCACCAGCCGCCCGCCCGCCGCGTAGCTGAAGGTGTAGCCGTTCGATTCGTACCGTTCGTTGAACACGTTGTTGAGCAGCAAACTCAGCGTCAGGCCCTTCGCGAAACGCGGATTCAGGCTATAAATCAGCCGCACGTCGTTGGTGAAGTACGCGTCGAGTTGCCGCGTCGGGTCGGACGTATTGTCCAGAAACTGCCGCCCGACGTATTTCGTCAGCAACGCGATTTCCAAAGCCTTCACGCCGGTGTAGGCCAGTTGCGAACCGACGATGACGTTCGGTGAAAACGCAATGTCCGTGTTCGAGAACGTTTCGCGCCGTTGTTCGCCCGTGTCGTAATCGTCGTAAAACGTCGTGAATTGCTGAATCTTGTTTTGGCTGAAGGTTGCGTTGGCATTCCATTTCACCGTCCGGATGGGCTGCCAGCCCAGCTCAATTTCCAGCCCGGCGCGATAGCTGCGGGGCACGTTCGTACGGATGTAATTGCCTACGTCGTTGACCTGCCCGGTCAGGATGAGTTGGTCGCGGTAGTTCATGAAAAATCCGTTGACCTGCGCCGCCACCTTGCCCCGCTGGAAGCGGTAGCCCGCTTCGTAATCCACCAGTCGCTCGGCGCGGGGGCGGCTCTGCGGCGTGCTCTGCGTGAAGTCGTCGCGGTTGGGTTCGCGGTGGGCGACACTCAGCGAACCGTACACCGACGAGGCTTCGCCCAGCACGTAGTTCAGACCGAATTTAGGGTTAAAAAAAGTCAGCCTCGCCGTCTGCTGCACGTTGTTCTGATTTTGGTCAAATCCCAGAAACGCGTAGTTTACGGTGCGCACTTGCAAATCCGCGTACCCGTTGAGGGCGTCGGTGAATTGGTAGGTGCCTTTGCCGTAGAGGTTGAAGTCCGTCTTCGTCGCGTCGTTGTCGTAGTAGCGGTGCCGGATGTTGCCCGTGCTGGCAAAGCGCGCCCAAATGACTTCGCCGAAGTGCTTGCCCGTGTACCGGTTCCATCCCCCGCCCAAGCTGACCTTCAACCGCTTGTATGAATCGTAATCGAGCGAAAACACGGTGCCGTAAAAATCATTGTCCAGCCAGCGGCGGCGGATTAAGTCCGTGTTTTGGATGACCGTATCGCCCAGCGTCACGTTGGGCAGGCCGTAGTTGCCCAGTTTGTCGCCCTCGCGGTACTGCTCGAAATACCCCCGGCCCTTCGTGTAGTGCAGGTTCAGGTTCAGCGAAAGCCCCCGCGCCAACTGGTGCGAGGTGAGGAGTTGGTAGTGATCCTGCTGGTAGTTGTCAACCTGGTTGTCGTAGGTGTACGCGTTGTAGGTGCGGCTGTTGGAGTTGAGCAAGTGAGTGGCGGCGGCTTCGCTGAGTCCGTTGCGGTCGATGAATCCCAGCATGCCCTCGCGGTCGCCGCGGAGGCGGGCTTCGGGTACGCCTTCCCAGGCCTGGAAGGTGGTTTCCTGCCCCGAAAACACGTTGAGCCGCACAAAGGATTTTTTCCCGAAATACGCCCCCGACACGTAGAACGATTTCAGATCGGAACGCGCCCGGTCGATGAACCCATCGGATTTGAGCCGCGAAAGCCGGGCATCTACCGTGAACTTCCCGCCCAGCAGCCCCGTGCCCACGAGCACGTTGTTTTTCAGCGTGTTGAACGAGCCGTAGCTGTGGTTCGTCTCGGCATAGGCGTCTTTTCGGAATTCGTTGGTCTGGATGTTCACCGTCGCGCCGAAGGCCCCTGCTCCGTTGGTCGAGGTGCCCGCTCCGCGCTGAATCTGGATGCTGCTCACCGAGGAGGCAAAATCGGGCATGTTGACCCAAAACGTCCCCTGGCTTTCGGCGTCGTTGTACGGAATGCCGTTGAGCGTCACGTTGATGCGCGTGGCGTCGGAACCCCGGATGCGGAAGCCCGTGTAGCCCACGCCCGCGCCCGCGTCGGAGGTGCTCACCAGTGAAGGCTGGAAGTTGAGCAGCACGGGCAAATCCTGACCGAGGTTTTGCTTGCGGATTTCTTCCGCCCCGACGTTCGTAAACGCCATGCCCGTTTGCCGGGTGGCGCGGGTGGCGCTCACCACCACCTCGTCGGCCTGGTAGGTGCTGCGGTGCAACGCGGCGTTGAGCGCGGCGTCGCCGGAGCGCAGGTCCACCGTCTGGATGCTGGTTTCAAAACCCACGTAACTCACCCGGACTTCGTAGGTGCCCGCCGGGACGTTGCGCAGCGCGTACGCACCGCTGCCGCCTGACGTGGTGCCGCGCACGCTGCCGGTGAGCTGGATGCTCGCGCCGGGCAAGGCATCACCGGTGTCGAAATCCGTGATTTTTCCGGACAGTACGAATTGCGCCGAAACGCGGTACGCAAAAAAGAAAAGCAGTAGAAAAGTCGTGACCTTTTTCATGGCGAAAACGGAAACGACGAGCAAAGGGGCTGAATCCCGTCTGGGGTTCAACTGGGTACATGTGAAAATGTGCGAATGGCGAATGTGCAAATAGCCTGTGTCGTGTGCTGCTGGTTCGCGACCCATTCGCACATTTAAACAGTGAGAATTTGCACCTTCTTCGCGTTCCCTGCGTCGGCATTACCCGCATCAGGTTCAATGGGTATGATCTCAGCCCGTCAGGTAGGGCACCCCTTTATGCGATCAACAGGGCAAAAGTAAGCCGTAGTCGTCAGTCGTCAGTCGCCAGTCGCCAGTTTTTTTCCGAGAAGTTCGTCAATCGCCCGGATGGCTTTGTCAAAACGTTCGTCAAAACCGCCCGAAATCAGCGCGTAGGGGCGGTTTTCGGTGTCGAGTAGCTCCTTCAGGCGGTTGAAGTGCCACTCCCGCCGGTCGGCGAAAATGCGGATGGGGTCGTGGTCGAAGGGCACGTCGGTGGCGAGCAGCAGCGTGAGGTCGTAGGCGCGGCTGCGGGCGAGTTCAATGATAAAATCCGGCGCGGTGCCGAGGTACAACTCCGCGTACGACCAGGTCACGAGCGCGTCGGTATCGCAAATCAGCAGGCCGTGCCGGGCGCTCCGGGCGGCTTCGTCTTCTAAGTAAAGCTGCCCGGCGGCGATGTGCACGAGGTCGAGGGCATCGCAGTCGTTGCCCCACTTTTCGCAGTACGTCCGGCCGTATTCTTCCACGAACCCCGTGTCGAAATGCTCCGCCAGCCGCTTCGCCAGCGTGGTTTTGCCCACCGATTCGGGGCCGACGAGCACTACTTTTTTCAGCATGGATCGTTGCGTTCGTTTTCCTCGATTCACCCGAACAACCTGCCCATTCGCACCATCAACCCGTGCGTTCTCACCGTCAACTTCCGTTTTTGCACCATCAACTTGTCTATTCTCACGGTCAACCTGCGTTTTTGCACAGTCAACTCGCGTATTGTCATCGTCAACTTGCGTGTTATCACCATCAACTCGCGTTTTTGCACCGTCAACCTGCTTGTTTGCACGGTTAACTCGTGAATTCACGCCATCAACTCGCAATTTGCCGACGTCAACCTGTGTATTGTCATCATCAACCTGCGCATTCTCACGTTTAATGCCCGGTTGGGTCCCGGCTCCTCCCGTTTACACCGCCTTCACCGGCACGGCCAGCGCCTTCCGCCAATCCAAGTACCCCTTCGCCGCCAGCCCCAACAGCAGCGCGTACAGCCAAGCCGTGCCCTCCAGTTCTTTCACGAAATACATCCCGACGTAGCACACGTCGGCGGCAATCCAGAGGAGCCAGTTTTCGAGGTATTTTCGGGCCATTTGCCATTGGGCCACGAGGCTGGTGGCCGTTAGCGCCGAATCAAGGTAGGGCAGGCTGGCGTCGGTGTAGCGCCCGTGCAGGTAGCCGGAAAGTGCAGTGAAAAGGAGGAACACCGCTCCACAGGGTAGCCAGAACCGGGCGGGCATCCGCGTGACGGGGAGTTCCGTGCGCCGCGCCCCCCCGAAGAGCCATTGGTACCAGCCGTAAACGCTCAGCGCGATGAACACGCCCTGCAATTCCATGTCGGAATAGAGCCGAGCTTGGTAGTAAATCACCCCGTAAATGGCGCTGCTGACAATGGCCCAAAACCAGCCCCAGACGTTCTGCCGGGTGTTGAGCCATACGCAAACCAAAGTTGAGACAATGCCCGCCAGTTCTAAAGGATTTTTTTGCCAGTATTCAGCTAAAAAACCAACGACTTGTTCCCAAGATGGTAAACCTATAATCTTCATACGGCGTTAGCCTGGTAGTTTTGTACAGTTTTTTTGCCACAACACCCTCGCCGCAAAGATGGGGAAAAACCACGCGGTCGCGGGGGTTTTGTGGCCTGTCGTGTTTTCAGCAGTCGTCAATTGTGCATTTCCTGCCAACTGTAAACTGCCCACTGCCAACTGATTTTATGCTCGTCCGCGAATTTCTCACGCTGTACCGCGAAGACGGTTTTGTCAACACCATCGGCGAACGCCTCCGCAGCCGTTCCGCCGCCGATGCTCATCTTCAACTCAAGGGACTCTCCGGCAGCCTCGACGCCGTGCTGGTGGCCGCCCAGTTCCAGAATCATCCCGCCACCACCCTCCTTGTGCTCAACGACAAGGAAGAAGCGGCCTATTTTCTGAACGACCTGCAAAACCTGCTGGGCGAAGACTGCGCGCTGCTCTTTCCGATGTCGTACAAAAAGCCTTATCAGTACGAGGAGGTGGACAACGCCAACGTGCTCATGCGGGCCGAGGTGCTCAACCGGCTCAACGACGCTTCGGGCACGTTCCTCGTCGTCACCTACCCCGAAGCCCTTTCCGAAAAGGTCATCAACAAGCGCTCGCTGGTAGCCAACAGCTTCACCGTGCGCGTCGGCGACAAGCTCGACACGAATTTCCTGGCCGAATTTCTCGGCAATCAGGATTTCGAGAAAACCGATTTCGTGTATGAAGCCGGTCAGTACAGCATCCGGGGGGGGATTGTCGACGTGTTCAGCTACGCCAACGAAAAGCCCTTCCGCATCGACCTCTTCGGCGACGAAGTCGAGAGCATCCGTACCTTCGACCCCGAAACCCAGCTTTCGGAAGAATCCGTGTCGAGCGTCAACGTCGTGCCCGACGTGCAGACGCGGCTGGTGCAGGAGACCCGCGAGTCGTTCCTCCACTTTTTTTCCGACCACGCCCGCCTTTGGTTCAAAGACGTGGAACTAACGCTGGAGGTGCTCGAAAAAAGTTTCGAAAACGTCGAGCAGCAGTTTCAGGCCATCCTCGCCCGGAGCGGCAACATCAAGGTCATCACCGAACCTGCCCAGCTTTTTGAAACCCGCCGGACGTTTCTGAATCAAATCAAAACGTTCGGGACGGTGGAATTCGGGCGGCGGTTTTATTTCAAAGATGCTCAGAAACTTTCCTACCCTTCAAAGGTTCAGCCCGCGTTCAACAAGGATTTCAAGCGCCTCGTGGACAACCTCCACGAAAACCAGTCGCTGGGTTTCACCAACGTCATCGCCGCCGATTCGCAGAAGCAATTGGAACGACTGAACACGATTGCCGAAGAAATCGACGGGTTCGTGAAATTCCAGCCGCTGACGATTTCGCTCCGTGAGGGTTTCGTGGACGAGCAGACAAAAGTGGCCTGCTACACCGATCACCAGATTTTCGACCGTTTCCACCGCTATCGCCTCCGCGAAAAATACAGCAAGTCGAAGGCCCTCACGCTGAAGGAACTCAAATCGCTTCAGCCCGGCGATTACGTCACCCACGCCGACTACGGCATCGGGCGCTTCGCGGGCCTCGACAAGGTGAAAGTAGGGGAGAGCGAGCAGGAGGCCATCCGGCTCATTTTCCGCGACAACGACGTGCTGTTCGTCAGCATCCACGCCCTGCACAAAATCGCCAAGTACTCCGGCAAGGACGGCGCCGTGCCCACGATGAGCAAACTCGGCTCGGCGGAATGGGAGAACAAAAAGTCGCGGGTGAAGCGCGAGGTGAAGGACATTGCCCAGGAACTCATCCGCCTCTACGCCCAACGCCGCCTCGCTCCCGGCTACGCCTACAGCCGCGACACGTTTTTGCAGGCCGAACTGGAATCGTCGTTCCTCTACGAAGACACCCCCGACCAGGCCAAAGCGACCAACGACGTGAAGGACGACATGGAGAAACCGCACCCCATGGACCGCCTCGTGTGCGGCGACGTGGGGTTTGGCAAAACCGAAGTCGCCATGCGGGCCGCGTTCAAAGCCGTCAGCGACAACAAGCAGGTGGCTGTGCTCGTGCCCACCACCGTGCTGGCCATGCAGCACTACCGCACCTTCCGCGACCGGTTCGAGAAATTCCCCGTGCGGGTGGAGTACGTCAACCGCTTCAAAAGCGCCCAGCAAATCAAGGACACGCTCAAGCGGGTGGAAACCGGCGAAACGCAAATCCTCATCGGCACGCACCGGATCGTGAACAAGGACGTGAAGTTCAAAGACCTCGGCCTGCTCGTGATTGACGAAGAACAAAAGTTCGGCGTGAAGGTGAAGGACCGCCTGAAGGAAATGCGCGTCAACGTCGACGTGCTCACGCTCACGGCCACGCCGATTCCGCGCACGCTGCACTTCTCGCTCATGGGTGCCCGCGACCTGTCGGTCATCGCCACGCCCCCGCCCAACCGCCAGCCGGTCACGACGGAGATTCACGTGTTCGACGAAAAACTCATCCGCGACGCCGTCAGCACCGAGTTGAAGCGGGGCGGGCAGGTGTTTTTCGTCCACAACCGCATCGGCGATTTAGACGGCATCGCCAACCTGCTCCTCCGCCTCGTGCCCGACGCCAAAGTCGGCGTGGCCCACGGGCAGATGGAAGGCGAAAAACTCGAACGGGTCATGCTGCGCTTCATCGAAGGCGAGTACGACATCCTGGTTTCGACCAACATCATCGAATCGGGCCTCGACATTCCCAACGCCAATACGATCATCATCAACTACGCCCACATGTTCGGGCTGAGTGATTTGCACCAGATGCGCGGCCGGGTGGGGCGTTCCAACCGCAAGGCGTACTGCTACCTGCTTACCCCGCCGGTTTCGCTGCTCACCTCCGACGCCCGCAAGCGCCTCCAGGCCCTCGAAGAATTCTCCGACCTCGGCGACGGCTTCAAGGTCGCCATGCGCGACCTCGACATCCGCGGCGCGGGCAACTTGCTGGGGGCCGAGCAGAGCGGGTTCATCAATGACCTCGGTTTCGAGATGTACCACAAAATCCTCGACGAAGCCGTGCAGGAATTAAAGGAAATCCAGTTCCGCGACCTGTTCATCAACGAGTTGAACGAAAAAGCCGACGCGCTGAAGGTGGACACGCAAATTGAAACCGACCTGCCCGTGCTGATTCCCGAAAATTACGTGTCAAACATTTCGGAACGCCTGGGGCTTTACAACCAACTCGACAACCTCGCCAACGAAGCTGAACTGGCCGATTTCCAGAAGATGCTCCTCGACCGCTTCGGCCCCCTGCCACCGGAAGTCCGTGATCTGCTCGACATCGTGCGGGTGCGCTGGCAGGCCGAACTGGTGGGTTTCGAGAAACTCTCGCTGAAAAACAATACCCTCAAAGGCTACTTCGTTTCAGGGAACGACACGTATTTCCAATCGGAGCAGTTTGGCAGGGTTCTTGACTTTGTGAAGGCGAACGCTAAAAAATGTTCGCTGCGGGATGTAAAAGGCAAGCTGATTCTGACGTTTGAAAACGTGCCGTCCATCGAAGCCTTGAAAGGCGTAATGGGCGAGCTGGCCGAAGCCTTACAGCCTGCGCCCGCCGTGGCGTAGTGATTTCTCGGTCAAAGCGCCTATTTTTGTGAGTTCGAGTAACCCGTACCGTACAGACAACTAACAACTTACACATTTTCCATGAAGCGTTTATCGCATTCGCTGCCGTTCCTGCTGGCCATCGTGGTGTTGGCGAGTGCCTGTAGCAAGCTGGGCAAGCGGCCCACGAGTGCCAATCCGGGCAAAAACAGCACGGCCACGGGCATCGACTACAATACGAAAGAAGGCTACCAGGTCTCGAAATTCAAAGGCCAGCCCACTGGCCCCAACCTAGTCTTCATCGAAGGGGGCCGCTTTACGATGGGCGCGCTGGAAGAAGACGTGCTCAACGCTCGTGATAACTTTGAGCGGACCGTGACGGTGCAGTCGTTCTACATGGACGAAACCGAAATCGCCAACATCCACTACCTCGAATACCTGCACGCCATCCAGCGCGACTCCACGGAGGAAGTGTACCAGGCCGCCCTGCCCGATACGCTCGTGTGGACCGATCCGCTGGCCTTCAACGACTCCTACGTGGACCAGTACCTGCGCTACCCCGGTTTTCGGTATTTCCCCGTCGTGGGCGTGTCGTGGGTTCAGGCCAACGACTACGCCGCCTGGCGTTCGCAGGCCGTGAACAACGAACTGGCCCGCAAGTCGGCCAAGGGTGGCAGCACGGGCAAGAAAAAAGGGTTCTCGTTCGGGAAAAAGAAAAAAGAAGCCCAGGCCGAAGCCGCTCCCTCGTCGGGCGGTCCGCAGCCGTCCATCGAGCAAGGCACCGCCCTGCCCAACTACCGTCTCCCGACCGAAGCCGAGTGGGAATACGCCGCCAAAGCCATGATTGGCACGCAGGATATCGATGAGAACCAGACCAACCAGCGGATTTATCCCTGGGACGGTTCGTCACTCCGCAAGCGCCAGGGCCGGAAGAAAGGGGAGATGCTCGCCAACTTCAAGCGGGGCCGGGGTGACTACGCCGGTATCGCCGGGAAGTCGAACGACGGCTCCATCACCCCCAACGAAATTTACAGCTATCCCGCCAACGACTTCGGCCTCTACAACATGGCCGGGAACGTCAACGAATGGGTGTACGACGTGTACCGTCCGCTGTCGTACGAAGATTTCAACGACCTGAATCCCATCCGCCGAAACGGTTACCAGGACGAGGAGAAGAATTACGATAAGTCTCGCAACAATTCGCTCATCGACAACCGCGCCCGCGTATACAAAGGCGGCTCCTGGAACGACGTGGCCTACTGGCTTGCTCCCGGCACCCGCCGTTACATGGATCAGGATTCGGCCACGTCCGCCATTGGCTTCCGTTGCGCGATGATTCGGGCGGGTACGAAGAAATAGTTTAGGGTTCAGCATTTAGGATGAAGTCATCAACAATTCTAACCGTTGAATCCTAAACTCTAAACTTAGAAATTATTTGTCTGAGTGAGTTCCAATCGCCACTGCGCTTACGTCGCGGTGGCGATTGTCATTAGATGGACTTCCTTCGCACCGGCTTCGAGGAGTACCGTCACGCAGGCTTCGAGCGTGGCCCCAGTCGTGATGACGTCGTCCACGAGGGCGATGCGCTTAGCCTGAATAGTTTCCGGTTTTTCGACGAAAAACACATCCTGCACGTTCTGGAGGCGTTCAAGGCGGGTTTTGTGGGTCTGGCTTTCAGTTGGTTTTCCTTTCTTCAAAACTTCCGCCGACCATTCGATGCCTAAGCTTTCCGACAAACCTTTTGCAAAGCTGTCGCTTTGGTTGTAGCCCCGGGCGTTCAACTTCTTTTTGTGGAGTGGCACGGGCAAAATCAGGTCAAGTTTTTCAGGAAAATCCGCCTCGGTCAATTCCGCCCCGTACCAACGCCCGAGTAACTCGCCCACTTCCTGGTGGCCTTTGTACTTCAGCGCGTGCAACAACTGCTGCACTTTTCCGCCTTTGGTAAAAATCAGGTAGGCGTTAAGGCTTGCCACGGGCACGCGGCCGGCCATTTTAAGGTGCAGGGTCTCGTTGTACCGCCGGTGCGATTCGGTGCGGGGAAGTTCATTGCGGCAGGCTGTGCAAACGGTTTCTTCGCCCGTCACCAGCCCGCCGTGGCAGGCCAGGCAATAGCGCGGGAACAGCAAATCGAGGAAAGCCGCGAGGTAGGAGCGAAGCATAGCGAGGGCTTTTTTCGTAACTTAGCCAGTACCAGCCGCCGCATAGTTCGGTTGTTGTACCGAGAACTAAAAATCGTTTACTAAAAAACCGAATGAGTTTAGTCGCCCAATTCAACGAGTACCGCAGTCGGATGAACGAGAAAATTCTCGCGTCCGACAACAAAATCATTAAACGAATCTTTAACCTCGACACCAACGCCTTCGCTGAAGGCGCGCTGGATGTGAAAACGAAGGAACTCCTCGGCCTCGCCTGCTCGATGGTGCTCCGCTGCGACGACTGCGTGCGCTACCACCTTGGCAAGTGCCACGAAGTGGGCGTGACCGATGCCGAGATGCAGGAAGCCTTCGCCATCGCCACGCTTGTGGGCGGCACCATCGTGATTCCGCACCTGCGCCGGGCTGTCGAGTACTGGGAGGAACTGCAAACCACCGAAACCGCCGGAGCATGAGCGAAGAACTGTTTGCCGAAGAACCGCTGAGCGTGGAGTGGGAGCGCCTGCTCGACCGGCTCGAAAACCTGCTGGGCAAACGCCCCGCCGACCTCAACGGCGTGATGTTTCTCATTGGCGTGCAAGAATTAGGGCAGGGTCACCGGGTTTTCACGAAAGAGCAAAAGCAGGATTTAATGCACATTGCCATTTGCAAGGTGCTCAGTTTTGCCGGTTTCTATGAGTTGGAAGGCCATGATGCGGACGGTTGGCCGCATTGGAAGCTGGTGCATAAACTCCCGCATGTCGATCTGCTCAGTCAGGAAAAACTGTTGAAAGGCTATGTGATTGAGTATTTTCGACGGGAAGTGTTTTTTGAAGAATCCAGGATTCAGTAGTCAGGATTCAGAATGTTGCCTTGCCTTTTATTCTGAATTCTGACTACTGAATCCTGGATTCCCCTTAACCCCCTCGCATGAAAATTGTAACGTACAACGTGAACGGCATCCGTGCGGCCGTACGCAAGGGGCTTGTGAACTGGCTGAAGGCAACGGACGCCGACCTCGTGGCTTTGCAGGAAGTGAAAGCCACGCTAGCCCAGATTGACCGGGCGATATTTGAAGACCTAGGTTATCAGGTGTACTGGTTTCCCGCCGAAAAGGCGGGCTACAGCGGCGTCGCGATTTTGAGCCGACACCTGCCTCGGCACGTGGAGTACGGCTGCGGCGTGCCGGTGTACGATTACGAAGGGCGCATCATCCGGGCGGATTTTGACAGGTTATCGCTGATGAGCATCTACGTGCCTTCGGGCACGATGGGCGACATCCGGCAGGCGTTCAAAATGGAATACCTCGCCGATTTTCAAGATTACGTCGACAATCTGCGAAAAACAGTACCCAATCTGGTTATTTCCGGTGATTACAACATTTGCCATCAGGCCATTGACATTCACAACCCGAAGGGCAACGCCAATACCTCGGGTTTTTTACCCGAAGAACGTGCGTGGATTGGTGGGTTTATTGAAAACGGATTCGTCGATTCATTTCGTTATTTCAGAGCATGTTTTGAAATTCAGGTGGTAATTTTTGCCAGAATGATATCAATGAAGGCCCAGCGCACAAACGCCTCGTGCGAAGCGGCCAAGTGTTCGTAATCGCGCGTCAGGCGGCGGAAGAAAT